>ENA-OZJY01000319-OZJY01000319.1-human-gut-metagenome-genome-assembly--contig:-NODE-319-length-13718-cov-5.231208_pt1 | contig 13718 bp, 16 predicted proteins | sample MGYA00244823_ERZ653757 | MGnify/ENA primary metagenome ERZ653757 (study PRJEB26926, sample SAMN06165282) | human gut metagenome | biome: ENVO:00009003; feature: ENVO:2100002; material: ENVO:00002003... | reverse complement strand
GATCTACACCCTAGAGTTCGTCGGCAGCGTCAGATGTGTATAAGAGACAGGCCGTCTTCGGTGTAAAACGTCACGGTGCCGATGCCCGCAGCGCTGTCCCGCACCCACATGCCCGCTTTGTACGAGCCCTCGCACAAAACGGAAGTAACCTGCGCCGTGAACGTTTCCGTGCCGCGCCGCAGCGTGAGCGTGTTCGTTTCGTTTTCGGAAAGCACAGCGGAAAGCGCCGCGTTCGTCTCTACGTTATTGCCGTTTACGGAAAGGATATAATCGCCGGGCTGAATGCCGGCTTCGCTTGCAGGGCATTTTAAGCCACCGTCTGCATAAATTTCCGAAAGTGCGGCAACAATAACGCCGTCCGAAAAAAGTTTTATGCCGAAAACATCGCCGCCAAGCTGCACGGTGCGCACCGTTTCTGTCTTTGCCGTGATATGGGAAGCGGAAACGGCGTGCGCCGCTGCGTTTTCCGGCAGCGGCAGGCCGATGAGCCCGCACACGGAAAGCATCAGTAAAGCCGCTGTGCCCACGCTTGCCGCAAATGTGCGGATGCCCTCAAAAAGCGAGATGTCGCGTCGTTTTGGGGCGTGCGGTTGCGGTTCATTTTCAAAATTCAAGTCTTCTCATCTCCTTGCAGAAAAATTCAGAAAGCTCAAACGAGCCTTCTGCTTTTACTTTTCCACGCGGAGAGAAAAGTATTTGCGGCAATTAAAAACACCTTTGCACAACGAAGGAAATCGTTACGCAAAGGCGATCGTTTTTGGTCTGCCGCACTGCCGGGCTCGCAGCACCCGGCAGAGGACAGTGGGGTAAAAAATAGGGGTAATATCGGAAGAAACGAACTGTTTCCGATTTTCGGCTCCGCGTAAACGCTGTGGGGAAGCAGCGCCCGGCTATCGACCCGGTGCGGAACGTTTAAAGAAATGAAGGAAGTAAAAAATGAAGAAGTTTGTAACTCATTCGGCTCTCTCTTGTTCCTCCTGAGTACATTACGTAGTATAGAGGAAGAATATGAAAACGAAATTGATATTTCGTGAAAAAAGGAGGAAGTTTTTTTGAAAAACATGTGAACAAAAAAGGCCGCATACTCCACAAATTTTGATTGACTTTCGGCGGAAAAGCTGTTATACTTTGGATAGTGTAATAAACAATGTCAATGTCTCACAGGTTTTCTTTGTAAGTCATTCTTTGGGTGGTTTACAGAACCTGTGTTTTTTTGTATGGCGTTTACGAACACAATCTTTATTTTTATATGGAGGTACCACAATGAACAACGGTACAGTCAAATGGTTTAACGCAGAAAAGGGCTACGGCTTCATTTCCAACGATGAGGGCGGCGAGGACGTATTCGTACATTTCTCCGCAATTCAGGGCGACGGCTTCAAGACGCTGAACGAAGGCCAGAAGGTCACCTTTGAGACCGAGACCGACCCGAAGAACGGCAAGCTCCGCGCAGCAAATGTCGTAAAGCTCTAATTGTAAATTAGAACAGCGAGATAAAAGGCACCTGTGATTGATTTCACCGGTGCTTTTTTCTTTTGCATAAGCTTCGCTTTTCGGCGCACAATACTGTGGGAAGGAAGGGATGCCAAATGCAAAAGAAAAACGAAAAGAAGTTCACCCACGGCGAGCATGTGACGATTTACCCTGATGCGCCGGAGAGCGTCGCAAGCGCCACGGAGTGCACCGGCCTCATGCCCACGCCGCCGCAAAACGACGCGGAGTTTACGTCGTACCAAGACCTGCACAGCATGGAGATCCCCAAAAAGCTCCCCGGCAAGCGGAACTTCGAGCTTGGCGTGTACGACGATAAGCCGGAAGATATTCAGTTATAAAAAGTCAGCCTCATCGGTCGGATTCGGCGCGATGAGGCTGGTTACTTTTTAGCTTTATATTCGCTTGTTTTACTCTTCCAGCTGTGCGGTATAAAGCTGGTAGTAGTGGCCCTTCTGTTCCATGAGCTCGTCGTGGCTGCCGCTTTCGGCAATGCCCTTATTCGAGATGTACAGGATGCGGTCACAATTTTTGATGGTGGACAGGCGGTGCGCGATGATGAAGCTTGTTCTGCCCTTTAAAAGCGCCTGCAAGCCTTCCTGCAAAAGGCGCTCGGTCTTCGCATCAATGGAGGACGTGGCTTCGTCCAGCACGAGAATCTTCGGGTCGGAAAGCAGCGTTCTTGCAAACGCAATAAGCTGCTTTTGGCCCTGCGAGAGGCGCGAGCCGCGCTCGTTTACCTGCGTATAGTAGCCATCCGGCATTTCGCTGATGAACTCATGCGCACGCACGGTCTTTGCAGCGGCGATGATCTCCTCATCCGTGGCGTCCAGGCGACCGTAGCGGATGTTATCCATGATGGTGCCGGAGAAAATGAAGCTGTCCTGCAGCATGATGCCCATTTGCGCGCGCAGCGAGTGCAGCGTTACCTTGGAGATATCGTGCCCGTCGACGAGCACCCGGCCGGAATTGATGTTGTAGAAACGCGAGATGAGGTTGACGACCGTCGTTTTGCCGGCACCCGTGGGACCGACAAGCGCGATGGACTCGCCCGCTTTCACATCGAGATTGAAGTGCTCCAGAACGTTGATGGAGCCGTCGTAGGAGAATGTCACGTCGTCGAACGTCACGTCGCCCTTAATCGGCGGCAGCTCCGTTGCGTCCGGCGCGTCATCGACAAGCACGGGCTCATCGATCATCTCAAAGATACGCTCCAGATACGCCACGGCGTTGATGAATGTATTGTAGAGGTTGGAAAGCTGCAAAATCGGCTGCCAGAAACGCCACGCATACGCGGAAATCGCGATGAGCGTACCGATTTGCACGGCGGGACCCAAAAGCGAGAAGCCCACAAGGTACATAGCGCCAACGACCCATGTGGAGATGTTGTTAACAGAAAACCACACGAGGTTCGAGGTGTACTGCGCCTTCATCCAGCTTTTGTACATTTTGGTGTTAAGATTGTTGTAGATCTTCGCATTTTCCTCTTCACGCGTGAACGCCTGCGTGATCTTCATACCGTCAAGGCTCTCATGCAGGTAGGCGTTGAGGTTGGAGCTCTTATTGGAGACATCCTGCCAAGCGCGGCGCTGTGCGGGCTTGATGACGAGCACGATGATGAGGAACAGCGGGATGCCCGCCATGACGACGAGCGAGAGCCTGACATCACACATGAACATGAACACGGCGATGAGAATGAGGTTGAAAATTTCGAGAATGAAATTGATGATGCCGTTGGAGAGCGCATCGGAAACAGAGTTCACATAGTTGATGACACGCGTCAGAATTTTGCCGTGTGGGCGGTCGTCGTAGAACTGGAACGAAAGCCGCTGCAAATGCTCAAAGAGATCCTTGCGGATGTCGTAGATAATGGCCTGCCCCACCACCGTCATGTAGCGTGAGCGCTTGACGGAAAAGAAAATGGAAAGCAGAATGGATAAGAGCATGATGCCTGCCAGAATGAACAGCATTTTATAATCGCGGTTCGGCACGGCGACGTTCAGGGCGGTCTCGATGAGCTTAGGACCTACAAGCGCACACGCGGCGGAAATGGCGGAGAAAACGAGTGATAAGATCATTTTCTGTTTGTGCCGCTTGATATACACGCCTGCACGCAGCAAGTGTTTGATATTAAATGGGGTTTCCAGCGTTTCGTCAACGTCAAAACGGTTTCTTGCCATTACGCAGCACCCCCTTTCTTTTCACCGGCAATGCCGTTTTGCAGCTCATAAACCTCGCGGTAATAGCCCGGGCGGGAAATGAGCTCCTCGTGCGTGCCGACATCCACAACGCGGCCCTTATCAAGGATCACGATGCGGTCTGCGCGCTTCGTGGTGGAAATACGCTGCGCGACAATGATCTTCGTACAGTCGAAATCAAGGTGCGCAAGCTGGTCTTGAATATATTTTTCGGTCTCCATATCCACGGCGGAGGTGGTGTCGTCCAGAATGAGAATAGACGGCTTGATGGCAAGGGCACGCGCCAGTGCGATACGCTGCTTCTGACCGCCGGAAAGGCCGGTGCCGCGCTCGCCGATGACCGTGTCAAAGCCTTCGGGCAGCTTATCGACGAAATCGACGCAGGCGATCTTTGCGAAGCGCTTCACATCGTCCTCGGACATTTCGGGGGCGCCGTAGGCAATGTTGCCGTCTACGGTATCGGAGAACAGGAACACATCCTGCGTGGCGATGCCGACAGAGCCGCGCAGCTTTTTGAGATCATACATACCGACAGGCGTGCCGTCCACGGAGACGGTACCGCCGGATACATCCGAAAAGCGCGGGATAAGGCTGATAAGCGACGTTTTGCCGCAGCCGGTTGGTCCCATGATGGCGATGGTCTCGCCGGGTTTGATGTCAAGATTGATGTCGTGCAGAACCTCTGTGCCGTTGCGCTTTAAGGTTACGTGGTCAAACTTCACGGCGCCCTGCACGCGGCCTTCCTTCTTCACGGCATCCTGGCGCGTGACGATGGTGGAGCGCGCGTAGTAGAGCTCGACAATCTTCGATGCAGAGGCAAAGAAACGCTGCAGGTCGTTGATGAGCATGCCGAGCGTGCTCATCGGGTTCGTCAGCGTCCAGCACAGCGAGTTAAAGAGTGCAAACGTGCCGATTGAAATGCGGCCCATGATGAGGAACGAGCCGCCGACGAGCAGAACGGCGATGGAAAGCGACTGCGAAAAACCATCGATATACGGCGAGAATTTGAACCACAGCAGCGACGCTTTGAGGTTCGCTTTGCGGTAATCCTCGTTTTTCTTATCAAACTGCTCGATCTCGTAGTCTTCGCGAGCAAAGGCTTTAACGACACGGTTGCCGGCGATGTTCTCCTGCGCGGCGGTGTTCATGCGCGAAAGGCGCTCGCGCAGGTCGACATACAGCGGATGCACCTGCTTTGCGAAGACCTTCGTCAGGATGAAAATAATCGGCGTTACGGCCAGCATGGCAAGCGCGAACAGCCAGTCCACACAAAGGAATGTGATGGATGTGGTGAGAAACAGCACCACGCAGTCGATGATCATGCGGATGACATAGCACGTAGTGTGGCGCACCATGTCAAGGTCGCCGGTCAGGCGGGTCATCAGATCGCCGGTGCGGTTCTTTGAGAAGAATGAGCTATCCTGCGCCTGCATGTTTGCGTACAGATCGCGGCGCAGCTTAAAGAGCAGCTTCTGCGAGCACGTCTCGTACGTCATGACCGAAAGATAGTTAAAGCACATTCTGAACATCGTGAAACCGATCAGAATGGAGACGAGCACAACGAGCCGATGCCAAAGCTCCGGCGTAGTGCCCTGCCCCTCTTTTACCGGCGTAAATACGGTGTCCATGATCTGCGCGGTCAAAACCGAGTTGACCAGCGCCATCATAGAAAGAACCGCAGTAGAGCACAGCGCGAAAACATATCGCTTTCGGCAGCCTTCCAGGTTTTTCCAAACCCACTTCAGCTGAAACATAGCGTTCCCTTTCCTTTCAATGCATATCCTGCTTTCTCTGTACCCTTGGTACAGTTGTACCTTTGGTACAGTCCGCACCGTACGTGCGGTTTCCTCCTCAGGCGCATGGAATATTTACGCAGAAACACTTCATACGCTTGTTTAAACTATTATAACTGTATTCTGTTAAAATGGAACCCTTTTTCGCGATTTTCTCTCCGTGAGAACAAACAAACTTTGGTTGAGATTTTTAGGCAATAAAACAACCCCGCAAATCGGACTTTTCATCCGTTTGCGGGGCATGCTCTATATGCTTTTATTATATATAGTATACGTACTTTTGTAATTTAGATTTCAAAGACCGTGTAGGCGTACTCGGCTTCTTCGCCGGGCTGCAAAGTGCGCATGCCGTGCTTCTTTTCAAACACGTCGTCCTCCTGTACGGCGGTGGCGCAGCCGGTCCACGGCTCCAGCGCAACATACGGGCCGTCGTTTGCGGCAGACCAGATACCGAGCATCGGGAAGCCGGAAAACTCCATCATCACACCGCGGCCGGACTGGCGGCTTTTGAGCGAAACGCAGGTGGAGTTGAGGTTCTCGAACACGAGCGCGTCCTTATAGAACAGGCTGTGCTGCAGCGGGATGGTATCCGTATCGTCAAGCTCGAAGTTCGTCTTCTCAAAATCGATCAGGCAGCTTTCCATATCGAGCGTCGGACATTTCTGGTCTTCCTTTTCCTCGAACACGATGTCGTAATCTTCAAAAACTTCATCGGACTGAATCGGGATATTAAAGCCCGGGTGACCGCCGATGCAGAACGGCATGGGCTTCGTATCGGCATTTTTAACGGTAAATTTCGTCGTGATGCTGCTGCCGGTGAGGTAATAGGAGACCGTCAGCACAAAATCGAACGGGTACTGCTTTTTCGTCTCCTCGTTCGCCGTAAGCTGCAGGGTGACGTAGTCCTCTCCCTGCTCTGTGACGGTGAATTCCTCGTGGCGCGCGACGCCGTGGCGCTTCATCTCGTACCACTCGCCGTTGATGCATGTGCGGTTATCGCGCAGCGCGCCGACGATAGGAAACAAAACCGGCGCGTGGCCGCCCCAATATGTTTTATCACCCTGCCAAATGTGCTCAAAGCCGTCATCGCCCATAAAGGAGACGAGCTCGGCGCCGAGCGTATCAATGGCAGCAGTTTCGTTTTCGTTTTTTATGTGGATCAGCATAATTCGTCCTTTCAAATCGCGGCGCTTTTGCGCCCTGTCTTTTTGCATGCACATAACCTGATTTTCAATCAACAGTATTATAACAAACAAAACCGCTTGAAGCAAGAGCGAAAGCCTGCTATAATTGAGAAAACACCGAAGAAATCTCCCGTTTTATCGGTCAAAATCCACCAACCGGAAAGGAATTTACAATATGAGAGCAGTTATTCAGCGTATAAACGGTGCAGAGATCACCATAAACGGCGGCGAGACCCGCAAAGTCGGCGAGGGCCTTGTTGTCTTCGTCTGCGCCATGGAGGGTGACACGGACGCGCAGGCGGATTTTCTCGTGCAGAAGGTGTGCGGCCTGCGCGTATTTAAGGACGAAAACGACAAGATGAACCGCTCACTCGAAGACATCAAGGGCGATATGCTCATTGTCTCGAACATCACGCTGAGCGCCGATATGAAGCACGGCCGCCGCCCGGATTTCAGCCGTTCCGCTTCCCCGAGTGAAGCTTTGAGATTATATAACTACTTTGTGGAACAGGTGAAAAACCAGCCTATCGGCAAAGTATGCACGGGTGAATTCGGCGCGCACATGCACGTAAGTGTGGAAAACGACGGACCCGTGAACATCATCATCGACACGGAACGCATCGGAAAGTGACGGTGTGCCTATGACGCGATTTTTAACGCTGTTTGACACGGTTGTCACCGACCCGCTTGAGGACATTCCCACCGTGAACGAGCTTGAAAAATGGCTGAAAAACGTCGGCGAACAGGCGTTTTACTTCCTCATTCGCTTAGCCGCCGCAGGGCTGCTTTTGTTTATCGGCAGCAAGCTCATCAAATTTTTGATGAACCGCTTCAAGCGCTCGAAACTATATCAAAAGATGGACCCGGGGCTCGCTTCGTTCATGGCGAGCGGCAGCCGCATCGTGCTGTATATCATCCTCATTTTGATGTGCTTCGGCGTTCTTGGCATCGAGACCGCCTCGTTCCTCGCACTGTTCACCTCGGGCGGCGTTGCCATCGGCCTTGCGTTTCAGGGCGCTGTGACGAACCTTGCGGGCGGCGTGATGATTTTGCTTTTTCACCCGTTCCGCGTGGGCGATTACATTGAAACGACGGAAATTGCCGGCACGGTGAACGCCATCAGCGTTTTATACACCGTGGTGCTGACGCCGGACAACAAGCGCGTGACCGTGCCGAACGGCTCGCTGACGAACGCCGCCATCACGAATTACAGCGCGGTGGGACAGCGCCGTGTGGAGCTGACATTCTCCGTCTCCTACGATTGTGACATTGACAAGGTGAAGCAAATTTTGCTTTCCGTTGCCGAAAGCGACCCGAAATCGCTGAAAGACCCCGCCCCGCTGGCGCGCATGAAAACGCAGAGCGCGAGCTCGCTCGATTTCGTCCTGCGCGTTTGGTGCGCCCCGGAAAATTACTGGGACCTCTATTTTGACCTCAACGAAAACGTGAAAAAGGCGCTGGATGAAGCCGGCATGGAAATTCCGTTCCCGCAGATGGATGTGCACATGCGGTAAAGCACGCACGAAAATACGAATATTCCCGCAGCAGCGCCGTGAAACTTCCGTTTTCGGCGCTGAAATTTTCGTGGACTTTTAGCAGAACCCCCAAAGGAAGATTTATCCGGTCTTCCTTCGGGGGTTCTGTATTATTCAATCTCTATATTCTTGATGCCGTATTCAAGTATCACGTTGATAAGCTCATTGCGCGAATAGTTGCTTTCGCTCGCGATTTTATCAAGACTTTGCAAAATATCTTCCCGAATACGCACGGAAATGATTCTGTTCCCGTCCTCTCCGCGCTTTTTAATCTTCAAAGGTTCATTTTTCACAAATTCCACCTCACAATCTATACTAATTATAGATTGACAGCCGAATTATAGTATGCTACAATTAGGTTTGTAATATGATATTTATTTGTATTACAATAAAATATTTTGAGAGGTAATATTTATGAGAAAAACCCTATCTGCTATTTTAGCAGTGCTGCTCGCGGCATTGCTGTGTGCGTGCGGCAACACTGCTCCAGCTTCAAAATCTGAAAGCTCTGTATCAACCATAACAAGTTCTGCTGCAAGCGAAGAAGTATCTAACCCGACAGATGAAGAGGCTCATGAAAACGGTTACCCGAAAATCGAAGAACTCGTCTGGAGTTTCAGAAACACTGTTGAATACGATGAACCCGTAGCTGTATTTGATTATACAAATAATTCAGATTACACCATTGTTATGCTTGAGTTATATTTCAAAATGAAAGAAGGCGTTACCTCCAAACAATTGCAACTTATTGACCCATTTACGGATGAACTTATTCCTAATGACAAAATTCCAGATATGGAGCCTTATGTATATGATTGGATTGTTAGTGATCCTGGTGAAACAGCTGAGGGCGCAGATTGTTACATGGATTATAACACTTATCCGACCAGCACAGATCAATGTGATTTGATGGAATTTTCGTCTGCAAATATTCATTTTATCGGAGAAGACGGCAAAATACACACAGTCTCCTATTCAGCTGAAAATTGTGGATATGCCCTTTCAGAAAACACAGAAGAACTCTATGTTTGGGTCGATAACGATTATACTAAAATGATTCCAAAGCCAAATACCCGCATTGCCTCTGCTGATCAGTTCAAAGAAGATTGCTTGGGTGTAAAAGCATATGATATGTCTCACGATGACTTTTTAGAATATATTGACTCCTGCGAACAAATGGGTTTTCAAAACAAATACCCGAATGAAGACCTTGATTATTCTTATACAGGAACAAATGCAAATGGTTATGAGATTGATGTGCGGTATATAGACAATATGCACTACATTGAGATTACCCTGCAAAAAGAAGAACAATAAACACTGAAAAAGAGGGACAGAACATGAAAAGAACTTTTGGTATTGTAATTATCCTTTCTACGCTGTTTATTACAGCGCTTTCCGGATGCAACGAAATTTCCAGCACACCGCAGTTGGTATCTAAAGCTGAGGGTGTATTCTCCGAATCCCTCGCGCATGATGAATCCAGCGAAGCGAAAGAAGCGAAAACAGAATTCTACATTGGTGAAACCGCCGAACTGGACAAAGTTCAAACCACGCTCATTGATGTTACAGAAAGCACTGGCTCTGAATACAATCAGCCAAATGAAGGAAATGTATTTGTTCTTTGTGAATTCGAAATCTGCAATAATTCTGACACAGAAATCGCTGTATCTTCTATGCTCAGCTTCGAAGCCTATTGTGATGATTATACTTGCTCTGGCAGCTTTTCTGCGCTGCTCGAAAAAGGCGATAAAAACCAGTTAGATGGAACTGTCGCAGCTGGCAAAAAGTTCAAAGGTGTAGTTGGATATGAAGTACCCGAAGATTGGAAAGAATTAGAAATCCGATATACTCCGGATTATTGGAATGGGAACGACATTGTCTTTATAGCCAACAAATAAACCAAATCGCATATCACATATACATAAGTAAAAAGAGGAGAAGGATCAAATCCCTCTCCTCTTCTTTTTTAGTTATTCAGCGGGGTAAAAAGCATCTTTTCCGAGACCGCAGGTGGGGCAGACCCAATCTTCGGGGACATCTTCCCATGCCGTGCCGGGTGCAACGCCGTTTTCCGGATCGCCGAGTGCGGGGTCATAGACATAACCGCAGGGACACTCATATTTCATAAGATACACTCCTATTACTTGTCACCGAAATATCTCTTAAGGAGACCTGCGAACGCCTTGCCGTGGCGGGCTTCGTCGCGGGCCATTTCATGGACGGTGTCGTGGATGGCATCGAGATTTGCGGCCTTTGCACGCTTTGCAAGGTCGAACTTACCGGCGGTTGCACCGTTCTCGGCTTCAACGCGCATCTCAAGGTTCTTCTTCGTGCTGTCCGTTACAACTTCGCCGAGCAGCTCTGCGAACTTTGCAGCGTGCTCTGCTTCTTCGTAAGCAGCCTTCTCCCAGTAAAGGCCGATTTCCGGGTAGCCCTCGCGATGTGCAACTCTTGCCATTGCGAGGTACATGCCGACCTCGCTGCACTCGCCCTGGAAGTTTGCGCGGAGATCAGCAAGGATATCCTCGCTGACGCCCTGTGCGACGCCGACAACGTGCTCAGCCGCCCAAGTCATGTTCTCTTCCTGCTTCGTGAACTTGGAAGCCGGTGCCTTACATACGGGGCAGAACTCCGGAGCTGCTTCGCCTTCAAAAACGTAACCACATACGGTGCATACAAACTTTGCCATAATAAGATCCTCCTAAAAATTGATTTTAGTTTGCGGCTTTTAAGCCGTTTTATTTTTGCTTTTTTCTTTGCATTCGGCGCACACACCGCCGAACAGCAGGTCTTCTTTTGTGATTGTAAACCCGTGTTCCGCTTCCATGCGCTCGAGTGTTTCTGTGTCCACAAGCGGTTCAAAGATATCGAGCACGCGCCCGCAGCAGTCGCAGACGAAATGGCTGTGTGCCGAAGTATCGCCGTCGAAATGCTCCTGCCCGTTGATGACGCCGACGCTTCTCGCTTTGCCCTCTGCACAGAATTTTTTTAGATTGCGGTAAACTGTGCCGAGACTTAAATCGGGATATTCGGGTCGCAGCGCCGCGTAGAGCCACTCCGCAGTTGGGTGCACCGTTGTGGCACGCAGTGCGTTGTAGAGCGCCTCACGCTTTCGGCTGAACTTTTCCGGCATCGGCTTCACCTCCTTTAGGTTTGTGGGATTTCTTTCTCTCTCACTTGTTGGCACTATTATAGCACGTCTTTTTCGATTTGTAAATAGTAATAATTATCATTTTTATTATTATTTTGTAAACAAATTGTGAACAAGCCTATTGAAAAGCTTTCAAAACCCCGTTTGCTTGCTTTCCGAAAACAAGATGCAAAACGGCTCTGCATTTTACCCGCAAAGCCGTTTTCTTAGTTTCTATTTATTCTCCTTTGGTCTCATCGTTTTCCGGTGGAAACATTTTCATGAAGTTAAGTGCTGCGCCGACGAGGTCGTCGTTTTTCATCATTTCGGGAATATCCTGCGGCCGGAACCAGATCTGCGCAAACTTCTCTATGACGGGACGCACCATTTCCCTTTCCGCATCCGTATGCGGTGTGCCGATGCCGCCCGGGTTCATCATGTGTGCAATGAATGTCGCGGCACTCTGCACGCGCGCTTCACCCTCGGGGTTCCACCCGTCTTTTGTCATACAGTTCACGCCTTGCTTTGCGGCAATTTCAATTTTCTTTTCCGCGCGGTGTTCAAAATCTGCGTAATCCCCCGCTTCGTTCCACGCGATTTCGGATACGGCATACAGGCGCGGGAACAGCAATTCTTCGAGGTGTTCCGGCGTTTCCACCTGCTCCGACCACAATGCCGCTTCGTAACCGAGCATATTCGGACTGTCTGCGTAGCTCTTGCCCATGACGACCGGCTGATAATGGTAGACCTTATTCAATGAATTGATGCCATGCGGATAATCGAAATACAAAGCGGACATATTGGAGAAGATCACCTTGCCGCCACGCTCGATAAATGCCGGCACCGGCGCTTCATGCTGCGCCGTCCAATACTGTATGATGTTTTCGGTGCCGACATCTTTGGATTCCAGAACATCGTTCCAGCAGACGGCGCGCTTGCCGTGCTTTTTGAGAATAGCGACGACACGCTTTGTGAAGTAGCCCTGCAAATCTTCATAATCGGTAAGGCCAAGCGCTTCCATGCGCGCCTTGCAGTGCGGGCATTTTTTCCATTCGGTCTTCGGCGCTTCGTCACCGCCGATGTGGAAGCGGTCGTCCGGGAACAGTGCGCAGACTTCTGTCAGAAGCTTTTCGATAAACTCGAATGTTTCGTCCTTACCGGGGCAGAGAATTTTCTCAAAAATGCCGCCAAACTGGCACAGCTCCGTTTTTTCGCCAAAGCAGCTCAAATGCGGGTATGCCGCAATCATCGATCTGGTGTGGCCCGGCATATCGATTTCCGGGATGATCTCCATGCCGCGCACGCGGGCATATTCGATAACGCTCCTGATCTCCTCCTGCGTGTAATACGTGCCGGTCGTTTCGTGCAGCAGCGGCAGCGTTTTGCACTCGATGCGCCAGCCCTGGTCATCTACAAGATGCCAGTGCAGAACATTCAGCTTCACACGCGTCATCTGGTCGATGACCTTTTTCACTTCGTCCGCCGTAAAGAAATGACGGGAGCAGTCAAGCGACAGGCCGCGATGACCGTAGTGCGGTGCGTCTTCAATGGTGACGATTGGCAGCGCTTCGCCCTCTGCTGTGAGCTCCGTGACAGTCGTCAGTGCCCACACAGCGCCGCTTTCGTCCGCCGCTTCCACGGTGATGCCGTCCTTTGTGACGGTCAGCTTGTAGCCCTCTTTTGCGATATCGGCCTTTTTCAGCGTGATAAACCCGTTTTCGGCGGTCTCCACGTGGCCGTCCAGTCTTGCAGCAAATGCCTCAAGGCACCACGGTGCAAAATCACCGAGCGAAACGGTGACGGTCTCCGGCAGCTTTACACTGCCCTCCTGCATGTGCACCGATCCGCGCGGCGCGGGAATAAGATTCAACATAAGCAAGATTCCTTTCTTCGGGCAAACGAATAACACGCTTGTCCTTTTACAACTTCTCCTCGGCTGCAACCGAACCGCAGCCTTTTTGTTCTATTAAGAACATTATACCGCAATTTGCTTCTTTTGCAAGACAATCGTGCTATATTTCTATATAATTTTCAAAATTTTAATAATTATAAGCAGATATGACAAAGCGGAATTTTGAATCTCCGTCTGGACTTGTCGAAATAGATATGGTATACTTCAAACGAAAAGTTTTTGCATGACGGAGGAGCAAACATGGGCAGGTTGATCTTAATTACGAATGACGATGGCATTGACGCAGGCGGCATTCGCCAGCTGGCAGAGACAGCAAAAGCATTCGGCGAAGTGTGGGTCGTCGCGCCGGAAAGCCAGCGCAGCGGCAAATCGCACAGCGTAACGTATTTAGAGCCGCTTTACGTGCGCGAGCGTCCGGGTTATATGCTGTCTCTTATACACATCTGACGCTGCCGACGAACTCTAGGGTGTA
>ENA-OZJY01000312-OZJY01000312.1-human-gut-metagenome-genome-assembly--contig:-NODE-312-length-13782-cov-5.309900_pt1 | contig 13782 bp, 9 predicted proteins | sample MGYA00244823_ERZ653757 | MGnify/ENA primary metagenome ERZ653757 (study PRJEB26926, sample SAMN06165282) | human gut metagenome | biome: ENVO:00009003; feature: ENVO:2100002; material: ENVO:00002003... | reverse complement strand
GGTCAGAAACGTGTGCGTATCATCAAGAAACTGGAAGTTGTGGAAAGCTTCCGTGTATCCGGCAACAAGCCTGAATGGATGATTCTGGATGCCATCCCGGTTATTCCTCCCGACATCCGTCCTATGGTACAGCTGGACGGCGGCCGTTTTGCTACCTCTGACTTAAATGACTTATACAGAAGAATTATCAACAGAAACAACCGTCTGAAGAGACTCATCGAGCTCGGCGCGCCGGACATCATCGTGCGCAACGAGAAGCGTATGCTGCAGGAAGCCGTCGATGCCCTCATCGACAACGGCCGCCGCGGCAGACCGGTCACCGGCCCGAACAACCGCCCGCTCAAGTCCCTTTCCGATATGCTGAAGGGCAAGCAGGGCCGCTTCCGTCAGAACCTGCTCGGTAAGCGTGTTGACTATTCCGGCCGTTCCGTTATCGTTGTTGGCCCGGAGCTGAAAATGTACCAGTGCGGCCTGCCGAAGGAAATGGCACTGGAGCTCTTTAAGCCGTTTGTTATGAAGCGCCTTGTCGAGACCGGTGCCGCCGGCAACATCAAGGCTGCAAGAAAGGCTGTAGAGCGCGCGAAGAGCGAGGTTTGGGACGCACTGGAGATTGTCATCAAGAACCATCCGGTCATGCTGAACCGTGCACCTACGCTGCACCGCCTGGGCATTCAGGCGTTTGAGCCGGTCCTCGTTGAGGGCCGTGCCATTAAGCTGCATCCGCTCGTCTGCACCGCGTTCAACGCGGACTTCGACGGCGACCAGATGGCTGTGCATGTGCCGCTTTCCGCAGAAGCACAGGCAGAGGCACGTTTCCTCATGCTGGCTGCAAACAACCTCTTAAAGCCTTCCGACGGCAGCCCTGTTGCGGTCCCGTCGCAGGATATGGTTCTCGGTTCTTATTACCTTACGCTCGATAAGGACGGAGAGACCGGTGAAGGCAAGGTATTCCGCAACATGGACGAAGCGTTCATGGCGTATGACGCAAAATATATCACGCTGCACTCCAAGATCAAGGTTAGAAGAACCGTGGAGTACAACGGCCAGACATATACCGGCCTTGTCGATACGACGATGGGCCGCATGATCTTCAACCGCCCGATCCCGCAGGATCTCGGCTTTGTTGACCGCACCGACCCGGAGAATATCCTCAAGTTTGAGGTCGATTTCCTCGTCGGCAAGAAGCAGCTCGGCAAGATCATCGACAAGTGCATCAAAAAGCACGGCACGGCGATCACAAGCGAAATGCTCGATGCCATTAAGGCACAGGGCTACAAGTATTCCACCATCGGCGCAATCACCGTTGCTGTCTGCGATGCGACTATTCCGCCGCAGAAGCAGGAGATTCTTGCAAAGGCAGAGGCAGAGATCAGCGAGATTACCGCAGATTTCCGCGACGGCTTCCTCTCCGACGGCGAGCGTTACAGCGCGGTTCTGAAGACCTGGGAAAAGGCGACGAACGACGTTACGAAAGCCCTGCAGGACGGCCTTGACCGTTACAACCCGATCTTCATGATGGCAGACTCCGGCGCCCGTGGTTCTATGAACCAGATCCGTCAGCTGGCCGGCATGCGCGGTCTGATCGCGAATACGTCCGGTAAGACGATCGAAATTCCGATCAAGGCGAACTACCGTGAAGGCCTGAACATTTTGGAATACTTCATTTCCTCCCGTGGTGCTCGTAAGGGTCTTGCCGATACGGCTCTGAGAACGGCTGACTCCGGTTATCTGACCAGACGTCTGGTTGACGTTTCTCAGGATGTTATCGTTCGTCAGGATGACTGCGGTACGACCGAGGGTCTGGAAGTGTTCGAAATCAAATCCGGTAACGAGTCCATTGAGCCGCTTAAGGAGCGTATTGTGGGCCGCTACCTGCTTGACGATTACTGCGACGAGAATGGCAACGTGCTCGTTTCTAAGGATAAGATGATTGGCGACGCCGAAGCTGACCTCATCATCAGCCGCGGCACGACGCACATCAAGATCCGCTCTATTTTGAACTGCCGCACCCGTCACGGCGTGTGCAAGAAGTGCTACGGTTCCTCCCTTGCAAACGGCCAGCCGATCACGGTCGGCGAGGCGGTTGGTATCATCGCCGCACAGTCCATCGGCGAGCCGGGTACCCAGCTGACGATGCGTACGTTCCATACCGGCGGTGTTGCATCCGCAGAAGATATCACGCAGGGTCTTCCGCGTGTCAGTGAGCTGTTTGAAAGCCGCAAGCCGAAGCATCTCGCAATCATCGCAGAGATCGGCGGTACGATCGGCTTTGAAGAGGTCAAGAAGAACCGCCACATTGTCGTTCGCGGCGATGGAGACCAGCGCAGCTACCTCATCCCGTTCGGCGCACGCCTCAGCGTAAAAGAGGGCGATGTGGTTGAAAAGGGCACCCGCTTGACCGAAGGCTCCGTCAACCCGCACGACGTGCTCGCCATCAGCGGCCCGGAGGCGGTGCAGGATTACCTCATTGAAGAAGTGCAGCGCACCTACCGTATGCAGGGTGTTGATATCAACGATAAGCACATCGAAGTTATCGTTCGTCAGATGATGCGCAAGGTGCGCATTGAAGACGCGGGCGACACGCCGCTGCTCGTCGGCGCGCTCGTCGATAAGAACGACACGCTTCTTGAAAACGAGAAGATCGCCGCAAGAATTGCAAACGGCGAGACCGGCCTGCGCGAGGCGACATTCACGCCGACGCTGCTCGGTATCACGAAGGCATCTCTGGCGACCGAGTCCTTCCTTTCCGCTGCTTCCTTCCAGGAGACCACACGCGTGCTGACCGACGCCGCCATCAAGGGCAAGGTAGACCCGCTGCTTGGCCTGAAGGAGAACGTCATCATCGGTAAGCTGATTCCGGCCGGCACCGGCATGGACTGCTACACCAATGTTGAAATTGCGCCGACGGCGCCGAGCAGCTCTTTAAGCCAGGAGGCCGTAGCCGCTTTGAGCAGCTTTGAGGAAAAAACTTCCGCACAGAATGCAGAAGAGGGCTTGACAAACGAATAATGAGCGGTGTATAATGTCAAATGGTGTGTTGTGGGCATGAAATCTGAGAATTTCTGCCAGAACCGCCTTTGAAACCGCATAAAACAGACCTGTCCGCGCGATTTTTGTACGGACAGGATACTGTTTTGTATAGGCGCATGTTCTGCGGGCAATATAAACCCGCATGACATATATAGAAATTGTGTAAGGAGGTGCAATATGCCCACATTTAACCAGTTGATTCACACAGGTCGCGCAGTTTCCGAGAAGAAGGCAAAGGCGCCGGCACTGCTGAAGGGTTGGAACTCCAAGAAGAGAATTGCTATCGATCAGGATTCTCCCCAGAAGCGCGGTGTCTGCACTGCTGTTAAGACTGCTACCCCGAAGAAGCCGAACTCCGCACTTCGTAAGATTGCCAGAGTCCGTCTTTCCAACGGTATCGAAGTCTCCGCTTACATCCCGGGTGTTGGTCACAACCTGCAGGAGCATAGCGTTGTTATGATCCGTGGCGGTCGTGTTAAGGACCTTCCTGGTGTACGTTACCACATCATCCGCGGCACGCTTGACGCGCAGGGTGTTGCAAAGCGTATGCAGGCTCGTTCCAAGTACGGCGCTAAGAGACCGAAGGCCGGCGCTGCAAAGAAGTAATTTCTTTAAAGAGCCAAATTTAATCGTTACACAATGAACTTTTGACCGGAAAAGCGAAATTCGCTTTAAGGGTATTTATAATAGATAAGCTACTGATTATCGTGCGTAAATACCTTTTCTTAGCCGGCGGGAGCTTGTGCTTTCGAGTACCGATGAATTCATACTATTATGTGAAGGAGGGAAGACTATGCCAAGAAGAGGCAATGTAGCAAAACGCGATGTTTTGCCGGATCCTATGTATAATTCCAAACTGGTCACACGCCTGATTAACAACATCATGTATGATGGTAAGAAGGGCGTAGCTCAGAAGATCGTTTACGAAGCATTCGAGATCGTCGAAGAGAAGACGGGCAAGAACGCTCTGGAGGTTTTCGAGCAGGCTATGGAGAACGCAATGCCGAGCCTGGAGGTTAAGGCACGCCGTGTTGGCGGTGCGAACTATCAGGTTCCGATCGAGGTTCGTCCGGAGAGACGTCAGACCCTGGGTCTGCGCTGGATGGCGAGCTATTCCAGACTTCGTTCTGAAAAGACGATGAAGGAGAGACTGGCCGGAGAGATCCTTGACGCTCTGAACGGCGCCGGCGGCGCTGCTAAGAAGCGTGACGATACGCATAAGATGGCAGAAGCCAACAAGGCTTTCGCACATTACAGATGGTAATTTACCTGTAAACGTATTAAGGAGGATTATATGGCCCGTCAGGTACCACTTGAATTTACAAGAAATATCGGCATCATGGCGCACATCGATGCCGGTAAAACAACAACGACCGAGCGTATCCTTTATTACACAGGCGTCAACTACAAGATCGGCGAGACCCACGACGGTTCCGCTACGATGGACTGGATGGCACAGGAGCAGGAGAGAGGTATCACGATCACTTCCGCTGCTACGACGTGCTTCTGGCCGGACAGAAACGGTCACCAGAACCGTATCAACATCATCGACACCCCGGGCCACGTTGACTTCACCGTTGAAGTTGAGCGTTCCCTGCGTGTTCTCGATGGTTCCGTAACGGTTTTCTGCGCAAAGGGCGGCGTTGAGCCGCAGTCTGAGACCGTTTGGCGTCAGGCTGAGGAATACAAGGTTCCGCGTATGGCGTATGTCAACAAGATGGACATTATGGGCGCTGATTTCTACCGCGTTGTCAACATGATGCGCGAGAGACTGAAGTGCAACGCTGTACCGATCCAGCTGCCGATCGGCTCTGAAGATACCTTCAAGGGCCTCATCGACCTCGTGGAAATGAAGGCTTATGTCTACTATGATGATCTCGGCAAGGATATCCGTTGCGAAGAGATCCCGGAAGACATGAAAGAGCTCGCAGAGAAGTATCACACCGAGATGATCGAGCATGTCGCCGAGCAGGACGACGCACTCATGGAGAAATATCTCATGGGTGAAGAGCTCACGATCGATGAGATCAAGACCTGCATCCGCAAGTCCACCATCAACAATACGATGGTTCCGGTTACCTGCGGTACTTCCTATAAGAACAAGGGTGTTCAGAAGCTTCTGGACGCGATTGTTGATTACATGCCGGCTCCGACGGATGTTCCGTCTATTAAGGGCGTAAACCCGGAAACCGAAGAAGAGGACGTTCGTCACTCTTCCGATACGGAGCCGTTCTCCGCTCTTGCATTTAAGATTGCTACGGACCCGTTCGTCGGTAAGCTGTGCTTCTTCCGTGTGTACTCCGGTACGCTTACGGCTGGTTCTACCGTTTACAACTCCACAAAGGATAACACCGAGCGTATCGGCCGTATTGTTCAGATGCACGCAAACCACAGACAGGATCTGGAAATGGTTTACGCAGGCGACATCGCTGCTGCAGTCGGTCTGAAGAACACCACCACCGGTGATACCCTTTGCGACGAAAAGCACCCGATCATCCTTGAGTCCATGGAATTCCCGGAGCCGGTTATCCGTGTTGCGATTGAGCCGAAGACCAAGGCCGGTCAGGAAAAGATGGGCATTGCACTTGCAAAGCTCGCAGAAGAAGACCCGACCTTCAAGGCATATACCGATGAAGAAACCGGCCAGACCATCATCGCCGGCATGGGTGAGCTCCATCTGGAGATCATCGTTGACCGTCTGATGCGTGAGTTTAAGGTTGAGGCTAACGTCGGTAAGCCGCAGGTTGCTTACAAAGAGACGATCCGCAAGAATGCGGATTCCGATATGAAGTACGCTCGTCAGTCCGGCGGTAAGGGCCAGTACGGTCACGTTAAGATCCGTATTGAGCCGAACCCGGGTAAGGGCTACGAGTTCGTCAACGCAGTTGTCGGCGGTACGGTTCCGAAGGAATATATCCCGGCTGTTGACCAGGGTATCCAGGGCGCAATGCTCTCCGGTGTGCTTGCTGGTTACAACGTTGTTGACGTGAAGGTCACGCTGTACGATGGTTCCTACCATGAGGTCGACTCCTCCGAAATGGCGTTTAAGATCGCCGGTTCCATGGCATTTAAGGATGCTATGCGCAAGGCTGATCCGGTCATCATGGAGCCGATCATGAAGGTTGTTGTTACCGTTCCGGAGGAATACCTCGGCAACGTTATCGGTGACCTCAACTCCCGTCGCGGCATCATGCAGAATCAGGAGGCTACTCCGGGCGCTATGCAGATCACCAGCGAAGTTCCGCTGTCTGAGATGTTCGGCTACGCAACGGATATGCGTTCCAAGACCCAGGGCCGTGGTCAGTACACCATGGAGCCCTCTCACTACGCTGAAGTTCCGAAGTCTGTTTCTGAAACGATCATCGCTTCCAGAAAAAAGGCTGAATAAAGCGAAATACTACTTGATTTTTTTGCGGTTTGTTGCTACAATGGTAATAAACTCAAAAGGTTATTTTACTGAATAAAAGGAGGCAATTCCAATGGCAAAGGCTAAGTTCGAAAGAAATAAGCCCCATGTAAACATCGGTACAATCGGTCACGTTGACCATGGTAAGACTACTCTTACTGCTGCTATCACGAAGGTTCTCGCTCTGAAGGGCCAGGCACAGTTCGAGGATTACTCCATGATCGATAAGGCTCCGGAAGAGAGAGAGCGTGGTATCACGATCAACACCGCTCACGTTGAGTATGAGACGGACAAGCGTCACTACGCTCACGTTGACTGCCCGGGCCATGCTGACTATGTTAAGAACATGATCACCGGTGCTGCACAGATGGACGGCGCTATCCTCGTCGTTTCCGCTGCTGACGGCCCGATGCCGCAGACCCGTGAGCACATCCTCCTCTCCCGTCAGGTTGGTGTTCCGTACATTGTTGTATTCATGAACAAGTGCGACCAGGTTGACGACGAAGAGCTCCTCGAGCTTGTTGAGATGGAGATCCGTGACCTGCTGAACGAGTATGAGTTCCCGGGCGATGACACCCCGATCATCAAGGGTTCCGCTTACCTCGCACTCACCAGCGAGTCCAAGGACGTCAACGCTCCTGAGTACAAGTGCATCCTCGACCTGATGGATGCTGTTGACGACTACATCCCGACCCCGGAACGTAAGGCTGACCAGCCGTTCCTGATGCCGGTTGAGGACGTCTTCACCATCACCGGCCGTGGTACTGTTGCTACCGGTAGAGTTGAGCGTGGCATTCTGAAGATGTCTGACGAAGTCGAAATCATCGGTCTCACCGACGAGAGAAGAAAGTCCGTTGTTACGGGCATCGAAATGTTCCGCAAGCTCCTCGACTTTGCTGAGGCTGGCGATAACATCGGCGTTCTGCTCCGTGGTATCCAGAGAACCGACATCGAGCGCGGCCAGGTTCTGTCCAAGCCGGGCACGATTCACCCGCACACCAAGTTCAAGGGTCAGGTTTACGTTCTGACCAAGGACGAAGGCGGCCGTCATACCCCGTTCTTCAACAACTATCGTCCGCAGTTCTATTTCCGTACCACCGACGTTACGGGCGTTATCTCTCTGCCGGAAGGCACCGAGATGTGCATGCCTGGCGATAACGTTGTCATGGACGTTGAGCTGATCACCCCGATCGCTATCGAAGAGGGTCTTCGCTTCGCTATCCGTGAAGGCGGCAGAACTGTTGGTTCCGGCGTTGTTACGGGTATCAACGAGTAATTTTTGCTCAAACTAAAATCTCATCATTTTCTTCGGGGCGAGGTGTGATTCCTCACCGGCGGTAAATGCCTTTGGCATAAGCCCGCGACCGCAGTTTTGCGCTGATCCGGTGTAATTCCGGAGCCGACGGTATAGTCCGGATGATAGAAGAAACGTGAATCAAAAGGATTTCGGCACCCCGCGAGTTTTCGTGGGGTGCTTTTTTGATTCTTACCCCCGTTTCTGTATTGACATAGTATAAGTTGGGAATGCGCATGGCTTATGCAGCATTCTAAAGGCGGCGCTGCGCGGATTTGCGTTTTCCCGTAAAGGGAAAATACAAGCGCGAGTGAATTTCCTTGCGCTGCCTGATATTCATACAGAAAGGTTCTGACATTTATGACCGTAAATACTGCAAAAACTTCCAATGTGAATATTCGTAAAATTGCAATGACCGGCGTACTGGCGGCGATTGCGACCGTTTTGATGTTTTTACACTTCCAGCTGCCGTTTATGCCGAGCTTTATTTCGCTCGACTTTTCCGAGCTGCCGGCACTGATCGCGGCGTTTACGCTTGGGCCGGTGAGCGGCGTTGCCGTTTGCTTTGTGAAAAACCTTGTGCTGCTTTCGCAGACCATCACCGGCGGTGTGGGTGAGCTCTCGAACTTCATTATCGGTTCTGCGTTTGTGGTGCCGGCGGGGTTGATTTACCGCCACCACCGCAATTACGGCGGCGCGATTGTGGGCTCTGTTGTTGGCGCGCTTTTGATGGCAGTGCTGGGATTCTTCTCGAATCTGTTCATCATTTACCCAATCTATACGAATGTGATGCCGATGGAGGCCATTATGGGCATGTATCAGGCAATCAATCCGTCCGTGCAGGAGTTGTGGCAGGCGCTTTTGATCTTTAATTTGCCGTTTACGTTCTGCAAGGGGCTCATCAGTGCGGTTATCACGATTCTGGTATATAAAAAGCTGGAGCCGGTCATCAACGGCAAAGTCGTATGATATGCCGGAAATTGGCAGTATAAAGCCGGGTTTTTCTGCGGTTTTTCCCTTGCTATTTGCGAAAAACTGTGTTATACTTTTTTACAGTCAAAAATGAATATGCCCTTATCAAGAGTGACGGAGGGAACAGGCCCTTTGATGTCCGGCAACCTGCATTTTGCAAGGTGCTAATTCCTGCGGCATGGCAATGCCGAAAGATGAGGATTTTGAACCGCTCATCTTTTGAGCGGTTCTTTTTTTCCGAAAATTCCTTGTGGGGGCTGTGAGTGAAAAGAGTAAAGGAGCAAAACATGAATAACAAACATCTTTTTACATCCGAATCCGTGACCGAAGGCCACCCGGACAAGGTTTGCGACCAGATTTCCGATGCAATTCTCGACGATATCATGGCGAAAGACCCGACCGCGCATGTAGCTTGCGAAGTGACGGCGACGACCGGTATGGTGCACGTGATGGGCGAGATTTCCACCGAGTGCTATGTGGACATCGATGCGATTGCGCGCAAGGTCATCAAGGAAATCGGTTACGATTCTCCGGATGCGGGCTTCAACGGTGCGACCTGTGCGGTGCTGACCTCCATCGACATGCAGTCCCCGGACATTGCAATGGGCGTGAACGAATCCCTTGAAACGAAAAACGGTGCCGCTGACCAGGACGACCTCATTGGCGCGGGCGACCAGGGCATGATGTTCGGCTATGCCTGCGATGAGACTCCGGAGCTGATGCCGCTGACCATCTCTTTGGCGCATAAGCTTGCAAAGCAGCTGGCAAAAGTCCGCAAGGACGGCACACTTGACTACCTCCGCCCGGACGGCAAGACGCAGGTGACGGCGGAATACGACGGCGACACGGTGAAGCGCATCGACACCATCGTTATTTCCACGCAGCACAGCGAGGCTGTCTCTCTGGAGCAGATTCGCAAGGATATGATCGAATATGTTGTGAAGCCGATCGTTCCGGCGGAGCTCATCGATGAGAACACGAAGTATTATGTAAACCCGACCGGCCGTTTTGTCATCGGCGGCCCGGTAGGTGACAGCGGTCTGACCGGCAGAAAGATCATCGTCGATACGTACGGCGGCGTAGGCCGTCACGGCGGCGGTGCATTCTCCGGCAAGGACCCGACGAAGGTTGACCGTTCCGCTGCATACGCGGCACGTTATGTTGCAAAGAACATTGTAGCTGCGGGCTTTGCAAAGAAGTGCGAGGTGCAGCTTGCATACGCCATCGGTGTTGCACACCCGGTTTCTGTTATGGTCGATACATTCGGTACCGGCACGGTGGAGGATTCCAAGCTTGCCGAGGCTGTGCAGAAGGTCTTTGATCTGCGCCCGAACGCGATCATCCGCAACCTCGACCTGCGCCGCCCGATTTACCGTCAGCTCGCCGCTTACGGCCACATGGGCCGTGAGGAGCTCGGCGTGCAGTGGGAGCAGACCGACAAGGTCGAGGCTCTGAAGGCTGCCGTGCTTTAATTTGCGCAAAACAGAATAAGAACCGAATGCACCTTCGCGTCATAGACTAGCGCGGAGGTGTTTTTTATGGAGCCTATCGGGATTGCTTTGGTGTGCGCGTTTACGCTGTGTATCTTTTTATTTGCTGTGCGGAGCGTTTGCCTGCGCGTGACACGTTCGAAAATGCTGGAGGATGCGCTGCCGTTTACGGTGTATGCGACGATTCGCCGCGCGGACGACGCAGAGTATATTGTGCGCAGTGTTTTGGAGCGCGTGAAGTGGCTGGATTTATACGGCATGTGCCGCATTGTGTGCCTGAATCCGACAAACGACCCGGAGATCGACGCGATTATCCGCAGACTTGTGCAAAAATACCCGTTTGCGGAGATTGGGGCTTTTCAAACACGAAAGAATGTTCTATAATAGAAGCGTAGAAATTTAAGTAATGAAGGCAGTAATGTTTCAGTGAAATATTCGGCTTTGCCGAATGTGAAATAATACTTACGTATTGTGAAATTTTTCGCTTGCGCGAAAAGTGAAATAAAACAAACCCCAAAGGATTTGTTTTGATGATAAATCAAGGAGGCGCAACCGATGCCGCAGGAAAACGGGCTGCTGGAAATGGAAGGCAGCGTGGAAAATATCGTCTACCACAACGACAGCAACCAGTACACGGTGTTGGAGGTCGATTGCGGCGAAGAGCTCATCACGGTGGTAGGGACGTTCCCGTATGTGAGTGTGGGGGAGCGGCTGCACCTGTATGGCACGTGGACATCGCACGCGACGTTCGGGCAGCAGTTCCGCGCACAGGCGTTTGAGCGCTCCCGTCCGGCGGACACGGCGGCGATGCTGAAATACCTTTCGAGCGGCGCGGTGAAGGGCATCGGCGGCGCGCTGGCGGGGCGAATTATAGAAGCGTTCGGCGATGAATCCATTAAGGTGATCGAGGAAGATCCGGCGCGGCTTGCAACCGTGAAGGGCATCACGCTGAAAAAGGCGAAAGAAATCTCCGAGGAGATGCAGCGCGTGAACGGCATCCGCGATTTGATGGCATTCCTCGGCAGCTTTGGCGTGCGCCCGGAGGACACCGTGAAGGTGTGGAAGGTGTACGGGCAGGACTCTGTGGCGTGCATTCAGGAAGACCCGTACCGGCTGTGCAGCGATAAGATCGGCATTTCGTTTGCGGTGGCGGATCAGCTGGCGGAGTCGCTGGAGTATGACCGCGACAACAAGGAGCGCGTGAAGGCGGGCGTGCTGTATGTGCTGCGGCACAATTTGAATAACGGGCACACGTGCCTGCCGGCGGATAAACTGTGCGCGGCGGCCGCGAAGCTTTTGGGCGTGCCGCCGGAGAGTGCGCAGGAGGCTTTACTTGAGCTGTGCCAGACGTTTGAGGCGGTGAACGAGAATTTTAGCGGGCGTGACTTCGTGTTTTTGCCGAGGCAGCACCGCAGCGAGGTGTACTGCGCCGACCGCATCCATATGATGCTGCGCTACCCGCCGGAATCCATTACGGGCATCGACCGGGAGATTGCGGAAATTGAGCGCACAGAAGGCATCGAGTACGCCGAATTGCAGAAGGATGCGATCCGCGCGGCGCTGGAAAAGGGTCTTTTGATTTTGACGGGTGGCCCGGGCACAGGCAAAACGACGACGCTGAACGCGATTATCCGCATTTTGATGGAAAAAGGCGAGACGGTATTTCTGGCGGCGCCGACGGGGCGCGCGGCGAAGCGCATGTCCGAGTTGACGGGCGTGGAGGCGAAGACCATTCACCGCATGTTACAGGTGGACTGGGACGACAACGATGACCCGGTGTTTCAGAGAAACGAGCGCAATCCGCTGGAGTGTGACGCAGTGGTCATCGATGAGCTTTCCATGGTGGACGCGTATGTGTTTGAAAGCGTTCTGCGCGCGCTGCCCATCGGCTGCCGTTTGATCTTGGTCGGCGACAGCGACCAGCTGCCGAGCGTTGGGCCGGGCAATGTCATCGGAGACCTTATTGCGTCGAAGGTATTCCCAACAGTGCAACTGAAGGAGATTTTCCGACAGTCGATGGAGAGTCTCATTGTGATGAACGCGCACAAGATTGTAGAGGGCGAGATGCCGGAGCTTTCCGTGCGCAGCAACGATTTCTTTTTTATGCCGCGCGAGGATGCGCGCTCCGTTTCGGAGACGGTGCAGTCGCTTGTGGTGACGCGCTTGCCGAAAAGCTACGGGTATTCGCCGGTGACGGACATTCAGGTATTATGCCCGGGACGCAAGGGCGAGCTTGGCACGGTGGAGCTGAACCGTAAGCTGCGCGAGCAGATTAACCCGCCTGCGAAAAACAAGCCGCAGGTGACGGTGAACGGCACGGTTTTCCGCGAGGGCGACAAGGTGATGCAGATCAAGAATGACTACAACCTGCCGTGGAGCCGCGAAGACGGCACGGTGGGCGAAGGCGTATATAACGGCGACATGGGCATCATCATCGATGTGGACAAAGATGCCGGGTGTCTGCGTGTGGAAATCGACGACAAAGAGGTGTTGTATGATTTTGAGCACGCGGCAGCAGAACTGGAGCTCGCCTACGCCGTGACGGTACATAAGAGCCAGGGCAACGAATTTACGGCGGTGGTGATGCCGATGTTCCCGGGCGCGCCGCAGCTGAGCTACCGAAATTTGCTGTATACGGGCATTACACGTGCGAAAAAGCTGCTGATTTTGGTTGGCAAGCGCAGTGTAGTCGCCGATATGGTGGCAAACGATAAAAAGACGCGGCGGTTTTCCGGCTTGCAGCACTTTTTGCTCGAAAAGCCGGAGGAAGACGGGCCGGAGCAGAATGAGGAAGCGGAAGCATGAGCGTTTTAGAGAAGGTTCTCACGTTCTTTTACCCGAAGCGATGTCTTTTGTGCGGGCGTGCGGGAGCGGTGAACGAGGACGAGTTGTGCGCGGACTGCGCGAAGCTGCAGCCGGATATTCGCGTGCGGTTTTTCGCGTTGCATGCAGGAAGACGGGATTACACACTGGAATGTCGTGCGCCGCAGCGGTACAAGGAGCCGTTTCGGTCATCCTTGTGGCGGTTCAAGTTCAAAAACGGGACAAACCTTGCGAAACCGCTTGCAAAGTTAATGTTGCCGGCGATCGATAAAAACCGGGTTTGGGACTGTATTGTGCCGGTGCCCATCAGCCGGGAGAGGCTGAAACAGCGCGGGTACGATCAATCGGTGCTGCTTGCAAAAGAGGTATCGAAGCTGACGGGTATTCCGTGCCGCACGGATATTTTGGAGAAGACGAAGCATAACCGCACGCAGCACAATTTGAGCGCCAAGGAACGTGAAGCGAATGTGCGTGGGGCGTACCGCGCGGAGGGTGCGGCGCGGCTGCGCATTCTGCTTTTGGACGACATCGTGACGACCGGCGCGACGGCCGTGGAATGCGCAAAGGTATTGTACCGAAACGGGGCGGACTATGTGGGCTGTGTTTCGTGCGCGACGGTCGATTAGACCTTGCAAAACGGGAAAAAGTCATGTAAAATAAAGGACAGTATAACGCGAGAGGATGGTACCATGGCCGGTACGGATATTGCGATCGATTTGGGTTCGGCAAATTTCAGATTATATCTGTCTCTTATACACATCTGACGC
>ENA-OZJY01000307-OZJY01000307.1-human-gut-metagenome-genome-assembly--contig:-NODE-307-length-13851-cov-5.402798_pt1 | contig 13851 bp, 10 predicted proteins | sample MGYA00244823_ERZ653757 | MGnify/ENA primary metagenome ERZ653757 (study PRJEB26926, sample SAMN06165282) | human gut metagenome | biome: ENVO:00009003; feature: ENVO:2100002; material: ENVO:00002003... | reverse complement strand
ACACCCTAGAGTTCGTCGGCAGCGTCAGATGTGTATAAGAGACAGGTAATATTACATTTCCTTTAAACATTATTCAGCATGGTTTTATACATAAGCAGGCAAAAGTTATGTTATCGGCATGGGATATTCCGAACATGGCATATCTTTCTATCACGAATGCTAATGATTACAGAAATGATATTATGACAGAACAATTAGCAGGAAGAGTGGTCAACCTGTACCGTGGGTATGAAAATAAGCACTCAGGAAGTGAATATATTGAAAATAATGGATTGCCTGGTATATTCAAATATTTGATGGGAATGTCATATGAACAATTTAAATATGCAAATCCGGCATGGATATATCAGAACTATAACCGCAATTACCATATGCTGATTGGTTCGCCTAATATTAACAGGAAAAAAATAGTTGATATCAATGTGATTACAAATGAATTATTTGGACTTACAGCAGAGGAATTGTTGGAAGTAGAATGTATTATCTGGTGGCTGTGTTCTATTCATCCAGATCCATTAAGCGCACCGGAAGAGTTATATAGAGAAAAAGAAAATAGCATTCTGACAAAGAAAAATCTGGAGCGGGTTATAAGTTATTATTCTGTGACTTATGAGCAAGTGAGAAACTCATCATTGGGAAAACAGATTTTTTACAACAAACCATTTGTGATTACGCAAAAGACAAAAGAAACGATTGCGGTCAGTTTCTATTTGGTACAGATGATGATAGCAGATGGATTGTACTGGCTGATTCGGGATTACTATCACAATAATCATTGGGGACAAAAATTTATAAATGCTTTTGGAGAGATGTTTGAGGATTACTTTGAAGAACTGGCAGGTTTATATCTGCCCAAGAATTCATGGCATAAGATTCCAGAGGAAAGAAAAAAGAGTGCAGATTATTATGTTGAAGTGGATGAAGCGGTATTTTTGTTTGAGTTAAAATCAGGATTACTTGGACTGGGAGCAAAACAGCAGGTTCCGGATGTTGGGCAGATTGATACATTTTATAACAGGAACATAAAAGAGGCATATGAGCAGTTGAAAGTATCAGAGCAGGAATATAGAGGGGAGAAACCAGTAATAAAGGTTTTTCTTTTGTATGAGAGTATGACTAATACGCAGATGATCATGGCTTCATTGCCGGAAATATTTGAGCAGGACCCAGAATGTTATATCATGACAATAGATGATCTGGAGATGCTTCTGGCTGCCTATAAAAAGGATAAGAGCAGATTTGATGCTGTTGTGAAAGCACTTGTTGAAAATAAAAGAGGAGGCAACGACTATAAGAGTGTTCTGGAAATATTGAATATATATCAGGCAGTTGGTGATATGCATTTTATTGAAGAAAGAGATTATTTCAAAAAAATAGTGGAAAAGCTGGAAAAGAAATTAGGGACACACCAATAAGGAGGACACCATGCCCAAACTTATCCTACGCTGCAACTACCTCAAAAACTCCCCGCCCGCGCACCTTGCCAATTACATCAATTACATCGGCACCCGTGAGGGCGTGGAGAAGGTAGGCAGCACGACATCTTCACTGCCAGCCACCGACAGGCAGAAAAGTCTGATTGAAGATATTCTGGCGAAGATTCCAGATGCAAACCGGATGCATGAATATCACGATTATATCCAAAGACCGACCAGAGAAAATGCATCGGAGTTTATCACGCAGGCGTTGGAGAATAACCTTGACATCATAGCGAAAAAGAAAAATTACATGGATTATCTGGCAAACAGACCGGGAGTAGAAATCATAGGTACTCACGGTCTGTTTTCAAATGAGGGAGAACCAGTGGTGCTGTCCCGTGTGGCAGAAGAGGTGGCAAATCATCCCGGTGTGATCTGGACGAATGTCATCAGCCTGCGGAGGGAGGATGCCGAGCGGTTAGGCTATGACAGTGCCGCACAGTGGCAGGCATTACTAAGGAGCAGGGTGCAGTTGCTGTGTGAGAATTATAAGATAGACAGCCGGAACCTGAAATGGTATGCGGCGTTCCACAATGAATCCCATCATCCCCATGTGCATCTGGTGGTCTATTCTTCTGACCCGTCCGAGGGATACTTGACGGCAAAGGGAATCGATGCCATGCGTTCTGCATACGCACATGATATCTTCCGGCAGGAGTTTCTAAGCATCTATGAGAAAGCAACCGAACAGAGAAACCAGTTAAAAGAGCAGGCAGAAAAAAGTCTGCTTTTTTTGTTGCAGCAAATGCAGGAGGGAGTCTGCCATGACCCCAAAATTGCAGAACAGATGCAGCTTTTATCCAGACGGTTAAAAAATACCGGAGGGAAAAAGGTATATGGATACTTGAAAGCAGATGTGAAAGCCATCGTAAATGACATTGTAGATGAACTGGCAAAGGAAGAGCGTGTGGCAGAATGCTATCAGGCATGGCAAAAAAGCAGGGAGGAGATACAGCATTACTATAAAGATTCGGAAATAGAGAGGATACCGCTGTCACAGCAGAAGGAGCTAAAGAGCATCAAAAACATGGTCATCCGTGAGGCAGTCCGTTTTGGAGAAGGGTATCTGTATCTGGAAGAAGCGGAAACAGGAATGGAACGGCTGGAAGAGATATCCGAACAGCAGACAGAAAGCCTTGCCGCATTGCAGGGGGAGGACATGCCGGATATCCTGCCTGAACAGACGGAAATGGAAGAGCAGGAATCAGACAGGCAGGAAGAAGGGCAGGGGGAATCCATTTCTTATTTTGCCAGATGGACAGACCGGTATAAAGAAGCGAGGGAATATCTCTATGGCACGATGGAGGCAGAACCGGATGAGGAGGCAGCCCATGAGATTATGCTGGAAGAGGCAGAGCATGGGAATGCGTATGCCATGCACGACATGGGAAAGATTTATGCGCAGGGCATTGGCTGTGAGGCAGATAAAGAAATGGCAGATGTGTGGTACAAAAAAGCATTAGCGGCAATGCAGTATGTAGAGCAGAAGAAAAAGAATACCTATCTGGAATACCGCATCGGAAAAATGTATCAGTACGGACTTGGCACAGAAGAGAATCTGGAACAGGCAGGGGAGTGGTTTTCCAAGGCGGCAGCAAAGGAACATAAGTATGCGCTCTATTCCCTTGGCATGCTCTATCTGCAGGGGAAAGGAGTGGAGCAGGATGAGGAAACCGCATATAGTCTGCTGTTCCGTTCTTACAGCAAGGGAAATCCCTATGCGGCGTATGAACTTGGAAAACTGTATGAGACAGGATGCGGAACAGAGAAAAATCAGGAAAAGTCGGAAAATTGTTATCGTGCAGCCTTTCTAGGTTTTCTGAATCTTGAGAAAAGATCAAAGGATGATACGCTCTGGTATCGTATCGGCTGCATGTATCTGCATGGGATCGGGACAGAGGCAGACGAAACGAAAGCGGAACATTATCTGACAAAGGCATCTGATTATGGCAACACCCATGCCTCCTATCAGCTTGCCAGACTCTATATCAGACAGGAGAGCCAAAAGTTAAGCGGGGAGTCTGGGACAGCACCGGATTACGCAAAGATTGCAAAAGCGGTAAAGTGGCTGGAAGAATCAGCCGCACAGGAAAATCCGTTTGCGGATTATGCAATCGGACGGTTGTACAGGGAAGGCACACTGGTAGCAGAGGACATGGAAAAAGCAGTGTTCCACCTGAAACGTGCCGCAGATGCCAGAAACAGCTATGCACAGTATCAGCTTGGGAAAATATATCTGGAAGAGGACACTAAAAACATTCCGGCAGCCATACAGTATCTGACACTGGCTGCGAAACAGAAAAATCAATTTGCAGCATACAGGTTAGGGAAACTTTATCTTGCCGGAGAAGAACTGCCAAAGAACACGGAACTGGCACTGCATTATCTGAAGATGGCGGCAGACACCGGAAACCAGTATGCACAATATGCCCTTGGGAAAGTGTATCTGATCGGAAAGGATGTCCAGCAGGACAAGGAACTGGCATACGATTATTTTTTAAAATCCGCAGAGCAGGGAAATATTTATGCAGCGTATTTTTTAGAACACTGGAATGATATGCCACACCCCGATCTGTTCTTAATGGCAACAAGGCTCATGCGGCATCTGGAACATATCATCGAAGAGAATGTGGCTGGAAGAAAGAGTGGAGGACGCAGGCAGGGGATTGACAGAAAGCTGGCACGAAAAATCCGGCAGAAGAAGATTGCACAGGGACATGCCGTGGATGACCATGAGAACATGGTACAGACACAGTGATCACTGGAGGAGTGGTAGAAATGATGAGAGGAGGTACGATTGGGAGATTTTATTTACTTTACAGAGGAACAGAAGGAGCGTGCCAATGCAGTACAGATTGCGGACATCCTTCGCCGGGAGCATGAGGAGGTGGAGCGTTCCGGGAATGAATGGCGCTGGAAACGGCACAGGAGTGTGACTTTCCGGGGGAGCAGTTGGTATCGCCACAGCAGACAGGTTGGAAGCCATGCCATTGATTTCATGCAGGAATTCTTTGGGATGTCCTACCCGGAGGCGGTAAGCTACCTGCTGGATGGAGAACAGGGGCAGCTTATTGAACGGGGAAAAGGACAGGAGACAAAAAGAAAACCGGGAAGAGCGGAGAAAGGACGGCAGTCTGTAGAAAAAGAACAGACAGAGGAAAGAAAAGAACCGAAAGAGCCAAAGGAACTGAAACTGCCGGAGAAAAATCCGACCATGAAGAGAGTCTATGCATACCTTCTGCAGAAGCGCCATATTGACAGGGAAATCCTCTCGTATTTTGCGAAGGCAGGAACCATATATGAATCTGCGGAGCATCACAACATTGTGTTTGCCGGACTGGACAGCGAGGGGAAAATCCGGCATATCCATGTGAAGGGGAGCTGTTCCGACGGCAGGAGCTTCCGGCTGAATCAGGAAGGCTCGGAAGCTGCCTACGGATTTGGATACAGGGGAAACGGGAACAGACTGTATGTGTTTGAGGCACCCATTGACCTGTTATCATTTCTGTCCCTGTATCCAGAGAACTGGCAGGGGAACAGTTATATCACCTTAAACGGTGTGGCAGAGCATGCCATGCTGCAGGCATTGAAAGACAATCCCAGACTGGATACGGTTGTGCTGTGCCTTGACCATGATCCGGCAGGCATAGAGGCGTGCGGCAGACTGGCAGAGATTCTGGTACGCAATGGATATGGTGCGGTAAAGAGGTTACAGTCAGCCTGCAAAGACTGGAATGAGGATTTAAAAGGCAGATATGGTGAGGAAACAATTCCGGCACAGGAGCATCCGAGAGTCATGGAATGCAGGGCATGGACAGAGGTGCTGAAAGAAGTGACGGAATCCATCAACATCAAGTATGCCAACAGAAGTTATATCTGCCGTTATTATCAGGATATTTATAATGAACTGAAAAAGGGCAGGGGCAGGGAACAGCTTATGGATGCCTTTGACGGACCGGGGATGCTTTTGACCGGAGTGCTTGTGCGGTGCATGGAAAAAGAGGGAATCGCACTTGGCAGGGAAACCAGTGCAGACCAGATACTGGAAAATCTGTCAAAGCGTTATCAGCCGCATAAAGACAAGGGAAACTTCAACACCCGCATCCGGCAGATGCAGGCAGCCTTTGAAGAAACACTGGAGGTGTTCGATACAAAAGACTTAGAACAAAAAGAGAATCAGGAACTGCTTGCCAGAAAATGTATGAGCCTTGCGATGGAATGCATCCGGGCTCATATTTTTGTTGCCATCGACTGCGGGGAAGAGCAGATGAAGCCGGCAAAACAGACTGTGAAGGAACAGAAAATGGAACATCAGGAGGGAGGAATGATGCTATGCAGCCAGTCGTGATGCTGGTGATCGCAGGGGTGGCAATGTTTTCCGTGATTGGAGGCGTGTCACTTCTGTCACACTATTATACATTAAACGGAATCAAGAGCAGGACTGTCGGGGACGGTCAGCATGGAACGGCGAGATTTGCCACGAAAAAGGAAATCGCAGAAACCTATGTGCAGGTGCCCTATGAACCGGAGCTGTGGCGCAGGGGTGAGAACCTGCCGGCTGCACAGGGACTGGTACTCGGCAGCATGGAGCGGGCAGGAAAACTATACGCACTGGTGGATACCGGGGATGTGCATTGCCTGATGATCGGTGCGGCAGGAGTCGGAAAGACCGCACATTTTCTGTATCCCAACATTGAATATGCCTGTGCCTGTGGAATGAGTTTACTGACCACGGACACAAAGGGAGATTTATACCGCAACTATGCAGGCATTGCAAAAAAATACTATGGCTACCATACGGCAGTCATCGATCTCCGTAATCCGACCAGAAGCGATGGTGACAATATGCTCCATCTGGTCAACAAATACATGGATGAGTATCTTGCAGACCATACGAACCTGAGTGCCAAGGCAAAAGCGGAAAAGTATGCAAAGATTACGGCAAAGACCATTATCTCCTCCGGTGGTACGGACAGTTCGAGCTATGGACAGAATGCATTTTTCTATGATGCGGCAGAAGGCGTGCTGACGGCAGCCATTCTGCTCATTGCGGAATTCTGCCCGGATGGAAAGAGGCATATCATCAGCGTGTTCAAACTGATACAGGATTTACTTGCACCATCTAAAGTGAAAGGGAAAAACCAGTTCCAGCTACTTCTGGCAAAACTCCCGGATACCCACAAGGCGAAATGGTTTGCAGGGGCAGCCTTAAATACGGCAGAGCAGTCCATGCAGTCGGTTCTCTCCACAGCGTTGTCCAGACTGAATGCTTTTCTGGATTCCGAGCTGGAGCAGATACTCTGTTTTGATACCGCCATCGATGCAGAGCTTTTCTGCAAAAAAAAGACGGCGGTGTTTCTGGTCATGCCGGAGGAGGACAATACCAAGTATTTTATTATTTCTCTGATCTTACAGCAGCTCTACCGGGAAATCCTCGTGGTGGCAGACGAGAACGGAGGGAAACTGGACAATCGTGTGGTTTTCTTCTGGGATGAGGTCGGAACGATTCCGAAGATTGAAAGTGCAGAGATGATGTTCTCAGCGTCCCGATCCAGAAGGGTGAGTATCGTACCCATGATCCAGTCCTTTGCCCAGCTTAATAAGAATTATGGGAAAGAGGGTGCAGAAATCATTATCGATAACTGTCAGGATACCATCTTCGGAGGGTTCGCACCGAACTCGGAATCAGCGGAAGTGCTCTCCAAGAGCCTGGGCAACAAAACCGTCATGTCCGGTTCCATCAGCCGGGGAAAGAATGATCCGAGCCAGTCCCTCCAGATGATCCAAAGACCGCTCATGACAGCGGATGAATTGAAGTCACTGCCCAAAGGAAACTTTATCGTATCAAAGACCGGGACTCACCCTATGCGGACAAAACTGAAACTGTTCTTAAAATGGGGCATCACATTTGAAGAACCCTATGAGATTGAAGAAAAATCTGCAAGAAAGGTAGCATACGCAGACAAGCAGGAAATTGAAGAGGAGATCATACGGAGATATATGTGCTGTATGGAAGAACCAGACGAGACACCTGCAGAAACGGCAAGGACAGGAGGCATGCAGCAGACACCGCTGACGGACACCATGAAAAAGATGCGGCAGACCTTACGGACGGAAGATTAGGAGGCAGGGTGACTAGGAAAGAAATCTATGAAACGGAGCTGCCACACAGGGCGGTGGCGGTCTATCTGTATCTGGAGACTCGTGCGGACAGGGAGAGGACATGCTATCCGGCAATCGGTACCATTGCCAGAGAGCTGCACCTGTCTGTAAGTACGGTCAAGCGTGCAATCCACGATCTGGAGTGTGCAGGATTTATACAGAAAAAGCAGAGATGGCGTGAGAACGGAGGAAAGAGCAGCCTGCTCTATGAAATCATAAAATAGGCACAAAGGGATTACTGTGCCGGTCAGGTGGACTATGGTATGGTTCACCGTGGCCTGTGCAGGGAACTTTTCACTTTAAGGGAAAGGACAGAGAAAAGAAAATACAGTTGGCGATATGAAACATCAATATTTTTTTGGAAAAAACTAAGAATTGAAGTATTATCAGATGGATCAGGTTGAGTGAAAAAGTAAATTCCACTGTAAAATTTAATTCCACTCTGCAGACTAAATTCTGATAATTACAACTAAGAAAATAGATTGCAACAGACGAAAAATGGCTTATAATAGGGTCATGACGAAGAATGTTAGGGAAAAAACTGCATAGCAAACAGACGACTGTACTGTATCCGGTAAGACTAAATTCCACTCGCCTGAAGCGGATTATGTATGTTTTCGATGATCCTTTATTCCTTGTCAAAAAAATTATTTTATAAGATCAGGTGTAAGGATGATATCATCTGGAGATATCTCTCTTAATTTAAAAACATGGTATGTTTCCTGGTCAAAAAGTAACTGAGCCAGTCTGATGGGAGGAAGACCATTCAGGCTGGCTCTTGCTGATGAATTGATATGATTCATGATTTTATCAGTATCCCACTGAGTGAGCTTGTCAAAGCTGCTTCCCTTGCGACAACCAGTTTTAGATGGACAACCATTGCAGACAAATGGTGCTCTTAAAAGGCGTTTGCAAGTATCAGGGACAAAGTCTTTACATACCCTGTTGCAACTAATCTTCTTACGGATGGAGAAAATCAATTCAGATGATAATTGTCGGGAAGATTAGAGTCCAGTCGCAACATTCAGAAGTCCAGTCACAACATTTCCGAATTTAAAGAAAGAAATCTGCCGATAATATAAATGAACAATAGATGATGTTATCCATATTTGATAATGAGCCATGAAAATGAGGTGGAATAGTTGAACATAGCAATTTGCGATGATGAGGAAAATATACGCATTTACATACGCAAGCTGATACAGAAGCAGGAACCTTTTTGTAAGATAACAGAGTTTTCATCGGGCAAGGAATTATTGGAGTTTCAGGATGAGACAAATGCAGAAGAAATAGACATACTTTTTCTGGATATCTCTATGGGAGATGAGGATGGAATGACTGTGGCAAAGCAGCTCAGGAGCCAGATGGAAAGCAAGAAAGAAGCAGTGTGGGGAAGCCTGCCGCTTCTGATATTTGTAACGGGATATCCGGAATATATGCAGGAGGCTTTTTCTGTTAATGCTTTTCAGTATATTGTAAAACCGATTCAGGAAAGCAATTTTGAGCAGGTTTTTGCACAGACCATACGGGAGTATCAATATTTGATGGCAAAGAAAAAGGAAAAACCAAAAGAAGTATTAGTTCGGAATGGAAATAGAACAAGAAGTGTTTCAGCAGATGATATTTACTATATTGAAAGCAGTAATCGAAAAGTGACCTTGTATTTGCGGCATGAAAAAATTGAATATTATGACAAGATCAGCTCACTGGAAAGCGAGCTTAAGCCGGATTTTTTCCGTATACACAAAGGCTATCTGGTCAACATGAAATATGTGGAACGATATGACCGGACAGAGGTGAAAATGAAAAATGGGGACAGTTTGCGGATATCCAAGTATAAATATCAGGACTTTGTAAAGCGCTATTTGGAATACATTTCGGAGGAAAGATAATTGAGTCAGGTTACATATGAAATTATTCGCAAGCTTTTTGAAATCTATCCTATTATTCTGCAAACCGTTCTTTTTCTGGTATTGTGGAATGTATTTTTTCGGTGGGAGAAAGGGATATGGATTGTTGCAGGAATATTGGCAGTGATGAATATCTGCATGGGGCTATGGCTGGAAAATCCTGGGGTAATACGATATACAATGTCCGCTGTCATTGTGTTGGGATATTGTTTTTGCAAATACCAAAAACATTTGGAAAAGGCGGTATTCATACTGCTGCTGTTTTACAATTTTCATGCGTTAAGTTATTTGATTGCAGACAGTATTTATCAATGTACAGTGGAGAGCATATTTAGAGGGTTGGATGTTCTGAGTGAGGAATATATATTTCGGGTTTATCTGGGTATGGCGATAGGTATGGGCATCCTGCTTTTATCGTACACGTTGGTATTACTGATTATGACAGGTGTCGTGATAAAAATCGTAAAGAAACCGTTTATGCTGAGATGGCAGGAAACGATATTCCTTTCAGTACTGAATATTGTAGGGAGTATGATTGTAGGAATAAGCGTAGACCTTTCCGTAGTGCAAATCGAGGGTGGAGTTTTTCTGTTGTATGATGACAAGCAGGAAATGTTGTGGAAATTACCGATAATTGCGGTTCTTATCTATGTGGGGGAAATTTCGGCAATATACATCTACCAGAACTACAGGAAGCTTCAAAAAGAACGGCAGAAACATTTTGTGGAAGAACAACAGGTCAAAGCCATGAAGCAGAGACTGGAAGAAGCAGAGAACTTCTACGGGAGCATTCGCAGAGTAAGGCATGAGATGAAAAACCATATGACGAATATAAAAGGGCTGGTGGCAAGTGAGAAATATGATGAAGTAGAGAATTATATCGAAAAACTGGATGAAACCATACAGACTATGGACTATAAATTCAATACAGGAAATGCGGTCACAGATGTGATTATCAATGATAAATACCAGAAAGCGGAAAATGCAGGTATTTCGTTTCAAGTAAAATTTAACTTGGGGGACACAGACACAATTTCTGCATTTGATATAGGTATCATTCTGAATAACCTTTTAGACAATGCCATAGAAGCCTGCGAGAAACTGGAGCAGGAACAGCGATATATCAATCTGACTTTAAAGAAAAAGAATCATTTCCTACTGATTGAAGTGGAAAACAGCTTTGATGGGAAAGTGATATGGGAAGATGGAGGTATCGTCCCGATGACAACGAAACAGAGCGATCTGCCGGATATTTTGATGGAGCATGGAATAGGGTTAAAAAATGTAAAGAATGTGGCAGACCATTATCTTGGAGATATGGATATCAAAATAAAAAACGATGTGTTTAAAGTCACAGTAATGCTGCAGCAGAAGGAAATAAAATAAAAAAATATGAAAAAGGAAGGAGAATGTAGTAATGGATGTAGGTTCAGTTTATGGCAGTTATTATGAAACAGCAAAGAGTTACATGGGTTTGAGGAAGGAGGAAAAACAAGCGGGATTTGCGGAAAAGGTCACAGACAAAAGTCAGGTTTCCTCGGAAGATATGACCTTGGAGGAATACAAGGAGTATTTTAATGAAAAGATGAATTCATTATATACACATCCATCGCAGCGGAATAGAAATGATATTATAGATATTACGGATGCCGCTTATAAAAGAATGCAGACTGATCCGGAATATGAGAAGAAAATATTAGACGCTTTAGCGAAGAATAAGGCAGTTAATTTTGGAAACTATATTCCACAAATATCATATATGCATATAGATGACACATATGAGAAATGTTACGGCTATACGCAGGGCATGAAGGAGAATGACGGTTATTCCGGGAGTTCCTCCGCAAAGGGAACTGATGCCGGACGGCAGAAAAAGGCAAGGCAGAAGGAACTGCTGGAAGAATATTTGGAAAAGCGGGCGCAGATGAAGGAATTTCAGCAGGAGGCGTTGGAAGAAAAGATTGCAAAGCAGGAAATGTTAAATAAAAAAATTGCAAAGATGGAACTGGAAAGAAGTAGACAGACTCAGTCATGGAACAGTGAGAGGCAGATGGCAAAAGCTTCCAATGCTTATGATGCAAATATTATGATGGAAGCAGAGCTTGTGAAGAACATAACCAAAGGAGAAAACAATGGAAAGGACAAAGTGCAGGAATATTATGAGAAACTGTGTAAAAAGTTCCCGGAGATTACTTTTAATACGGGTAGCAGTCTTATGAGTGGAAATGAAAATAAAGTGGTAATAAATCTTTCTAGCGAATGTCTAAAGAAAATGGCAAATGATCCGGAATTTGCCAAGAAAGTAGAGTTTAATTTAACTGGTGCAGTACCGGGACAGAATAGAATGTTTGCACAAGCCAAAGCTGATAATGCAGTGATACATGGTGTTACAACTGTAATAGATGCCGATGGGAATGCTTCTGTTACTTGCGGAGGTATGACAAGAACCAGTGGTTCAAAACAAAATTCAACTATATTGAATGCGGAAAAGAAACAAAAAGAAAGATTACAGAAAAAGCGTGAGGAAAGAAAAATCTCAGAAGAAAAGGCAGCTAAGAGACGGGCAGAGAAAAAGGCGCAGTTGGAGAAGCTGACAGAAGATGAAACGTTTACAATATCAGCTACTGGCACTGATGTAAAAAGTGTTACGCAGAACCTCTTAGCTACGGTTTCTGGTACATCTGCGCCGACAGGGGCAAGTTTTGATATAAAGGCATAAGGAGAAATTGTTCATATTCCGCAAGGTGCATAAACCTTTGCTTTTGCGGACTGCCCGGACTTATTGCAAGGGGGCAGGGGCGGCAATATAAAAAATTGATGACAAAGGAGGATTAAAAATGGCTATTAGTGGAGTAGGACAGAGTTATTATCAGAACAATGTTGCAACAACGAAAAGTACAAAGAGCGTAAACAGCACGGGAGAAACGGGCAATACAAGGGAATTATCAGAAGCGGAAGAAATGGCGATTTTCAAAAAGGAATTTTATGCTGAAATTGATAAGATACCCAGAAATAGAACTATAACCAATGTGGCTATCAACATATCAGAGGAAGCATTTAAGAATATGAAAGATGATCCGGAGTACAGGGAAAAGATATTATCAGCACTTAAACGTGACTTAACTTCGTCCTTTGCACCGTTGGAAGCTTCTATGGTGCTCACTGTAGGAGCTACTGCTAAAGATTATAGGGGCGATTCATGGTCTGGTGTTAATAATCAATCGGAATTTTATGCTCGTTCACAAAACAGTTTTTATAAAAAGACAAGCAACAAGAAAGATAGACAAAAAGAGCTTTTGGAAGAATATCTGGAAAAACGGGCGCAGGTTAAAAAACAGCAGCAGGAAATGTTGAATGAAAAGATTGCAAAGCAGGAACAGGAAAGAAGCCGATTATTACGGTCGTGGAACAATGAAAGGCTGTTGTCAAAAGCGTCTAATGCTTATGAAGCAAATGCTATGACGGAAGCGGTTACGGATAGTGCTTTTTCGCTTGGATAGTGATTTTAAGTAAGGAGAAAGAGATATGTCAATTACATTTTTAAGTCATCCTATTCATCTGCCGGATTTTTTCAAGTTTGATAGGGAATATTTGGGAAAACAGGAAAGCCAAAATGAAGACCAGAAAGTGTTTCATAAGGATACTTTAGAGGTTTCCCAATTATCGAAAAACAGGGAAATCTTAATGGATAAAATTAAGCATACAGTGGTGCAGTCGGCGGCATCACTCAGCGATATGAGAGCTGGAATATTAAAGGAAATCAGGGAAGAAAAAGGGCAGTATGGCTATTCGGATGTTGTGAATGCTTGTGGGCTGAGTTATGCAAGGCTGTATTCTGAAATTGAACAGCGCTATGAAAATGAACAGTATTATAAGGTAGATGGGACGCCGCTGACAAAAGAAGATGAGATAGAGTGGCTGGATATACAATTTGAGCAGGAAGTGGCATGGCAGAAATCCTGTGCCAGAATAACAGCCCAGGGGCAGGTCATTCAGGGGAATATTCCTGAAATGCCAACAGAGGAGATGGAAGAATTGGAGGACAGCTTTTATCAGGCTAAGGATGCCTATATGAAGCTGTACCGAGAAAACAGACGGGCAGAGAGACCGCTTGTTTTGCAAAGTTATATATTTGGCAATAGCCAGATGTATCAAATATTGGATAGACTAGGAAATTTACAGGAGAGGGTGGTATAATGCAAGTTAATTCGTCCAATGGTTCATTACAACAAAGGTTCTTTTCTGGAACAGGCAGTATAGGCGGCATCCATCTGCCGGACTTCAATGACAAATATATTTTC
>ENA-OZJY01000301-OZJY01000301.1-human-gut-metagenome-genome-assembly--contig:-NODE-301-length-14032-cov-6.497603_pt1 | contig 14032 bp, 10 predicted proteins | sample MGYA00244823_ERZ653757 | MGnify/ENA primary metagenome ERZ653757 (study PRJEB26926, sample SAMN06165282) | human gut metagenome | biome: ENVO:00009003; feature: ENVO:2100002; material: ENVO:00002003... | reverse complement strand
AGAGCATTAGCCTTCCAAGCTGAGGGTCGCGGGTTTGAGCCCCGTCTTCCGCTCTTAAGATAAGAGGATATCCTTTTCGGGTATCCTCTTATTATTTATAATGATAAACAGTGTCCCCCTATAAGAACATTCTCCTTCCCTTGACAATCAGCATGAAAACTTTTCAGAGTCTATTTTTGTTATATACATATCAATAACTTTTAAACAAAGAAAGGACAAGTATGAAAACTATTATTGATAGAGCTACATCAAGAGGATATTTTAATCATGGCTGGTTAAAGACATATCACACATTTAGCTTCGCAAATTATTATAATCCGCGACGAATCCACTTTGGTGCCTTGCGTGTACTGAACGATGACAGGATTTCGCCGGGAGAAGGTTTTGATATGCATCCACACAAAAATATGGAAGTGGTTTCCATCCCACTAAAAGGTTATTTAAAACATGGAGACAGTATAGAGAACCAAAGTATCATCACGCCCGGAGAAATCCAAGTAATGAGCACAGGAAAAGGTATCTATCACAGCGAATATAACGGCAGCAATGAAAAAGATCTTGAACTTCTGCAAATTTGGATAATCCCCAATAAAGAAGAGACAGAACCGGAATATCATAATTACAATATCCTTCCGTTAATGAAGCACAATGAATTAGCAACCTTCATCTCGCCCAATGGAAACACTCCGGCACATTTACTGCAAGATGCGTGGTTTTCAATGGGAACACTGAGTGCCAATCATAAAGTGAGCTATCATTTGCACAAACCACATACAGGCGTCTATTTCTTCATTATAGAAGGCAACGTAGATATAGCCGATGAAAACCTGACCCGCCGTGACGGTATCGGTATATGGGATACCGAAAGCATCATCATTAAAACCAATGAAGAATCACAAGTACTGGCTATTGAAGTAGCTTTATAAATTATTTATTTGTGGCACATTCACTCATCCGGTTGATTTGCGCCACAAATTCTTCCTTGCTGCCTTGTCCCAACCCCATTTTTCTGCATATACGATAAACCACACGGTCGACAGAACGAGATTGAACCCCAAGTAAATCGGCAATATCATCAAAACCAAGCCCCAACACAAATAAGAAACAAATGTCTTTTTCATTATTCGTAAGCGAAGGATAAAGCGCTTCGAGGCGGTCTGCCCAACGATGACGTGATACATTCAGCCAATGTTCCAGCTTGGCACGGTCTTCGGCCGGATTATAACGCGGATTTTCTTTTGATACAATCCGCAAATAAGTCTGAGCAGCTTCCACGGTTTCAACAGGAAGCGAAATATGTTTGGAACGAAACGTCACTTCCAGTTGACGAATACGCAATTCTTTATTTTTCTTCTCTTCTTCAAGGGCTTGCATCTGCTCCTGTAAATTCTTGGCTTCCCCTTGGTTTTCTTCTATCTGCTCCTGAAGTGTATCAATCTGCTCCTGAAGGATAGAAGCATCCTTTTTATAATTACGCAGGATATCCAGTTTTTGATAACGGAAAAACTTCCAGCTTCCCCACAGCAGTAAGGCTAGTGTACACACTGAAGCTATCGTTATCAATATCGTTATAGTCCAGCGACTGCGATAATCATTACTCTGTCTCAGTACTGCCGAATAATCATATTTCTTTTCTATCTCCAATAATTCGGCACGGCTTCCCGATGTAAACAGCAACTCCAGTTCATTAATATAATGCTGCATATAGAGGGCTGCTTCACGCTCAAATCCCTTTGCTTGCATCTCTCTGTACATATCTTTATATACCGATGCTCTTAACTTAGGACGGGAAGATTTCAGCACTTCAACACGCAGGCTGTCCACCGTTGCGCCTTTACCCAACTTTTTATACACTTCAGCCAGTTCGATATCATATCCACGCCGCGCCTCAGCCGTAGAAGTACGTTCCTGTGCCTGCTTCAGCAAGGAGACCGCCTCATTCCAATTCTTCTTATCCTTTTCTACCAGCGCCAAGCGATAGTATATCTTTTCCTGAGTACTAAAATCCATCCGGTTTACTATATCAAAGAATTTATCCTGTACCAATTTCACCTCTTCATTATACCGGGGCGTACCTTGCCCCAAATAAAGCGGAATAAAAGCCGAACTGCCCCCCATGGCTTTCCATGAGGGGACAGACAGGTTCAAATCCAATGCTTTCTTATAATAGCCAACAGATTGTTCATAATGTGCATACCGCCCGTTGATATGTCCCAATGCCACATACACCAAAAAATGAATCCGTAAATCTTTTGCAGACTTCACTGCCTCTTCCGCCTGCTTATAAGCATATATGGCCTCAGTATCCTTTCCTAAACTTTCCAATACATACCCTTTATACAGAAAAGCGGACGCCTTTTCATCGGAAGTGCCATGAGATGAATAATACTTCACGGCAATATCAATCAGCGAATCAGAAGATATTTCCTGTCCGCACCTGTGCATGACTTGTGTCATGAGCAAGGCATAAAGACTATATTCTTCTTTAGAAAGTTTCTCCGGCGAGGGAATTGTTCTCAATATCTGAAAAGCAGAATCGGGTGCATTCCACAGATAATACTTTCCCCATGACAATTGAGAAGTATGTTTCTCCCCACTGCATGCAACATTGAAACACCCTATAATGACTACCCAGACAGACAACAAGATAAACGAACGTTTTTTTATCATATCACAAAAATATCACTTTTTAAACTCTCCGCAATTTATATACAATAAAAACAGGATTACTATCATCATTTACCTCTTTCAACTCAGGCGGAACAGTTATATTGCACTTTTCTTTATACAGATGCAACTCATAGGCAGTGAGCAATTGAACCAAACAATCACCCTGCGTACGTCCCCATACCGGAAAATCCTGATAGCTCTTGGTTCCGAGCATTCCGTAAAGCAAATTAGCATCTCCCAATGCCCGGATATCTCCCGGTTGCGCACACTTCTCTGCCAATACCTGCCCTGTCTTCTTATGGACAGAAGCAACATAATGCCCCGCATTATATCTGCAACGGAAATAATAATTGGAAGGAGTTTCAAACATATCAGACACAAAAATGTCATAATCCTCTCCAAACTTTCTTTTCAGCGAACTAAAATCAGTGGCATCCAATGAACGTATCACTTCCTTATCCGAGTTACCCGTCCTCAACACACACGCCGGAAGAATGTCATCCGCCGTCACTCTAAAGACGGTATCATTGCTGCCTGTCTTAAACAAAACGGATTCTTCCATATCGGAATAAGCTGTTGCCAACGCAATAGTAAACCCGGCTTTCTCATGAGATACTAAAGGAGAAGAAAAGTCGTTCTTCATTGCAATCGTATCTGCTTTATCCGAAAAAACTCCCAAGCCATAACTACCGCTTTCAAAAGGCACGTATGGAAAAGCAACTGAAGCAAAACGATCTTTGCCCACCATGCGCTGATAAACAATCGTATAATCGTGATTCAGACTCTGAATAAACTCACCATCCAAGGTATAGACCATTATTTTATTGGAACAAAACAAATAGAGACGGTTATTTTTTTCGTCAGCCTGCATCCCCATCAGGAAATCGCTAAATTCACCCGGTCCCTGACCGAAAGGAATCAGTGTCTTGACAAACTGTCCCTTCCGGTCGAACTGCACGATACGCTGTTCCTTAACAGGAGAAACATAAATATAATTACTTGTCACGGCATATTCGGACACTCCGTCCAGCAAAGAAGCCGGATCTGCCGTTGTTTCCAACGGAATGTATTCCACACTTTCTATCTCATCTTGCAAAGCAAGCATTGACGGATGATCCATACCACTTCTCAAATCTACCGAAAGTAACTCCTGAGGAGTTTGTTCCGAACCGCAAGAAGCCATAAAAGACAATAAACAAAAGTACTTAAATAATTTCATAGCAATAATCAATTTTTAAATGTGTATACAATAACCATCGGATTATCATCAGCATCCAATTGCAAAGCAACCGGTTTATCTTTCAGATATCCTTTATTCTCCAATTTCTCCAATGTCACGGCATTAATGACCTGCACACAAATTCTGTCTTTATAAATATATCTCGGACAGAAAGGCACTCCCCCATCCCAATCATTCTCCATTCCTATTACATTGCCATCACTAAATCCAACCGACAATTCCATGAAATCTTGTTTGACCGGCTGAGACAAGAATTCTCCCGTCCGTTTATCCAAACGCTGGAAAAAGCACTTTTCCGGCTTGGACAAGACAATAGTCCGGAAATAGAAATAACGTGAAGTTTCAAAAAAGGTGAACAACTCTATAGTAGATAATGTGTTTGTATTGTCTTTAGCCATTTCATTGATGTCTGCTATCTTTTCGTTATATTCGGCTCCGTTCTTTTTATCATAAACACAAGCAGGACAAATACCTGTTTCCGTCACCCGGAACACAGTATCATTGCAAAGCGTATAAGCTAAAGCCGAATTTTGAAAAGGAACGAATTGTATTTCCTGCATATAACAAGCTTCTGCCGGAACATTAGCCGGAAAGGGTGATTTGGTTGCCATCATCTGATTCTTTTCATTTTTAAGGGCAACCAGCCAAGGAGATTGCTGAATAGGAGTAATCGAAGCTCCCGACAATGCAAATGAGCCATTATTCAACAGATAGCGATTTTCCACAGCCTCTACCGTTGTGGTATCGGTGCGCAGGAACTCACCATCATAAGAATAGACAAACGCCGGCAGCCGCCTGCTATTTAAAAAAACTTCTTTCTTATTTACATCCAACGAAATATTCTCTATCGTCCAAGGAGCATATTCGCCCGGACCATTCCCTACCCTGCCTATCTGACATACAAACTTTCCTTGTCGGGTAAATTTAAATACCTGGTCTGTCTTACCATTTTGAACAAAGATGAAATCATCATCCATTATCAAATAAGTCAAATTACTTATCAAACACGAATCCGTCGTTTCCAAAGGAATATATTCTATTCCCATCACATCATCCTTCATCGAAAAAGGAGTATTCTGCTCCATAGCCGAACGTACATCTGCCACCCAAACATCCTTCTTTTCTAAAGAAGCGGATTGGCATGCGCCTAATATCAACAGAGTTAAAACAACTCCTATCCATACCTGTGCTTTGTTTTTCATAATCGTATTCTATTTAAATTTCGAAGCAAAGATATAGAAGAAGAAAACATTTCGGATTATGAAATGAAAGAAGTTTTGCGACTAAACAAGTCACTGATATTTCAACAGTTACAAGTAGTAAGGAAGATTTTGTGCGACAATTAAAAACTCTTTTTTAAAGGGATGAATACACAAAGCAAATCGTTTTCGGGCGAGCTAACCTCGCCCCTACGAACTAAACGACAGCATTATCTACGCTTTGACACACTCCGAATGCACAAAGCTATAATTCTATTGTCAGCTCCACCGGACAGTGGTCCGAACCAAATATATCCGTATGAATAGCCGCCCCTTTCAACTTATCATTCAGAGAAGCAGAAGCGAGAAAATAATCAATACGCCAGCCGGCATTCTTCTCTCTCGCTTTGAAACGATAGGACCACCATGAATAAATTCCCTCTTGCTCCGGGTAGAAATAACGGAAAGTATCCGTAAATCCCGAATCGAGCAGCGTAGTAAACTTAGCACGTTCTTCATCCGTAAATCCGGCATTCTTGCGATTGGTTTTCGGATTCTTCAAGTCAATCTCACGATGCGCCACATTGAGGTCGCCACAGACGATGACAGGTTTCTTTTCCTCCAATTTCTTTAAATACGCACGGAAGTCATCTTCCCATTTCATACGATATTCCAAACGGCGCAGCCCATCTTGAGAATTGGGCGTATAAACCGTAATCAGGAAGAATGAGTCCAGCTCAAGAGTAATCACACGTCCTTCGTGGTCGTGCTCGTCAATGCCCATCCCGTACGTTACCGAAAGAGGTTCGAGACGAGAAAAAACAGCTGTGCCCGAATAACCTTTCTTTTCTGCATAATTCCAGTAAGAACGGTATCCTTCAAATTGAGCATCCAATTGCCCCTCCTGCATCTTAGTCTCCTGCAAGCAGAAGAAATCAGCATCCAGCCGACGGAAGGCATCGGCAAAACCTTTATCGTAACAGGCACGCAGGCCGTTCACATTCCATGATATGAGTTTCAACATGATTCTTTTATTTTTTTAGGTAAAAACTTTCAGCAGCAAAAGTAAGCACAAAAGCATATTTATCAAAACAGAATACGATGAAAAATACACAAACCTACTTTCCTGAAAACTCCCAAGCTTCGCCATAAACGGCTCAAGATACGCCAACGCAAAGAAGAAACCGACACGGCACGTCCTGAAACCCGATAAACCATTCCCAATACTCCGATAATATCCGCAGCTGTACACTCCTCATAAAACGCACAAACACCATCCCCCTGCATAATAAACCGACCATCCTTCATCCCGACAATCCGGTGAAGCAAACATCGGCCACGATAACGAAACAAAACCACATCCATAGGTTTCAAAGATTCTGCCTTACATGGATAAACCGCCACTTCATCTTTCCCTTCGCGTAATAACGGAAACATAGAACTGCCTTTCATCCGAAAACGTACACTCTTCCCATGATGAATATCATCCTCTACAAGAGAGAAGAAACAATCATTTGGCAACCGCTTCATCATTCTCTGCAAATAAAGTACGACAAGACAACTCCACAGCCTCTCTATCCGGCAAACAGGCCAAATGATAAAAAGGAACCTGAGAAACAATTTTCCCTAATGTGGTACCGATACCTTCATAAAGTCTCCTGTCATAAGCAAACTCCGGAGGAGAAGAAGGATGAAGAGCTGCGTAAGACCGCAATATCCCTAATCTGACCATCCGATTGGAAGTTTCCTGTGACAGTCTCACACAACCGGCCAGTTCATATCGCTCTGCTTTATAACAAGGAGTTTTCCCGCTCCATGGACTGCCATAAACCCATATTCCGGTATGTTCGACATGCACCACCGGACTATCATCATTCAACAATACGGCTCCTGCCCGATACTCCTGCCACAAACGAGTATGAGTGCTCTTTCCTGTACCGCTTTCCCCTAAAAACAGTACAGCCTTTTGACGATATACGATACAACTGCTATGTATAGCCACCGTATCCGACATTGCCGTCTGTATCCCATAGCCAATCCACAAGGCAAACCGTACTAAGCGAGCTGACCAGTTGCCGCACAGATAACAAACATTTACTTCATTATCAGTCCACAGGAAAAGACTTTTTTCATTTACCGGAGATAATCTTAACAAATAACCGCCCGCAGTACATCCGAAGATTCCTTCCACCCCTTCATGAGCAAACACATATTGCCGTTCACAAAAAGCAGGAATATTCCCAGACTTTCCTTCCATAAAAAAGAATTCCGGTACATTATCATCCCCCTCGGCAACCTCAAAAGGAGCAAACCCAGCCATTCGCTCCAGGACAGAACACAGAATACTGCCCGATACTTTAAAACAGTGGCCGCCTACTTTATATATATTATGCATTTTCTTTTCAATTTAAAGTTATTATACGATTACAAAAAGCCAGCGAACTCTCACGATGGGCTATTGATAAAACCGTCAGCCCCCGATAATCATTCCTGAGTCCGCATATCATCTCATTTATTTCGCATTCGGTTGCCGTATCCAACGCTGAAGTAGCCTCATCCAACAACAATATATCCGCCTCCTTATAAAGTGCACGTGCGATCCCTACTCTTTGCTTCTGCCCTCCCGACAAACGTGCCCCACTTTCACCCAGCAGCGTATCTATTCCCAGCGGCAACTCATCCACCCATTCATCCAGCCTCACCTGCCGTAATATCCGTTTCACTTTCTCCTTACTGATATCACAACATCCCAATGCAACATTCTCAGCCAGTGTCCCGTCAAGAATAAAAACGCCCTGCGGCACATAACCTATCCGGCGATGCCACAACTTCCTGTTCTCTGCTGAAAGGAGAACACCGTCTATCCGTATCTCCCCTCCATCAGGCTTCAAGAATCCCAATAAAAGATTGAACAAAGTGGACTTGCCTATACCGCTTGAACCTCGAATACCAATATACTCTCCCTTCCGAATCGTACAATCAAACTCCTTTAAGACTCTCTTTCCTTCCGGATAAGTATACGAAAGATTGGATATTACAATTTCTTTTTCAAAAGATAACCCGGCTGTCGGTTTTTCTTCGAATGTTGAAAATAAATCTTCCATTCCTGCTTTTATTATCCGCAGACAAAAAACGGAATTCTGTATCTGAGTCCATGCAGAAAGCGATTCACGCAAAGCCGGCAATAAACGAAAGGCACCCACGGCAAAAATTCCCACCAACGCCTTCACATTTCCCGTCCCGGACAATGCAAGAAGTGTGAGTCCTATAACAACTGATAATTCTGAAAGGCAAAGCGGCAGATGATACACCGTCTCCAGCTTCAAACGGCAAAAAGAAATCGTATCCAAACCCTTCAGAAAAGAATGTTGCAAGAAAGGAAATGCATGGTTTACTTCCAGCTCGGCATATCCTTTATAAGCTTCGGTGACAATACGTGTCTGTTCGCGCCGTGCCAACAACTCCTTTTTACCATAATACCTTATCCGCCTTTTTATTCCGAATATATACATCAACATAAAAGGGAAAAAAGCAAGATATAACATCAGCACCGTCATCGGTGCATATACCAACAGTACCGCAGTAACCAATAAAATAAGTAATACATCAGCAGTCATATTCAGCAACGGAGACAACAAACTCATACTGAAAGCATAACACACGTAGTTCACCTCATATCCCAAACGAGTGCTGCCCAACCGACTGATAAACAAGATTCCGCGATGATAATAAGAAGAAAAAAGAGAAAAACTTAATCGTTTATACAAAGACAATAAAAAATAGTTTTGAAAACGGGACAATCCCATGACCAATACATTTTTGAATAAAATAAACCCGACAGCCAACAGACAAAACAATAGGGCTTCTCCCTTTTCTTCTTTCTCTTCTATCAAAAAAAGAAGTACCGGTATTAAAGCTGCAAGTCCGGCAAAATTCAGCAACGCACTGAAAAACACAGCCATTATTACCCTCATCCCCATTCTTCGCTCCGAGGGCAATAATAAATGATAGATTTCTTTCAACATAAATTATGATACCGTTCGGCGGAATATGGATTGTGGAAAACGTACATGTTGGATAACAGATATCCAAAGCCACTTTACTAAAGATACACGCATCACACTGTCACACAAACGATGAATATGTAACATCCGCTTCAGTTTATAGACCAATATTCCCCATTTACCGGTAGCCGGTACATTTATATTATAAGTGGGATGAAGCATTTCCTTTAATAAATTCTCCGCCAGCTCTTCCCCTCCTTTCATGACAAGAACCTCTGTACCCAAGTAGCGGTTGCACAAGTGTGTAAGTGCATAAATCATATTCAGAAAACGTTCATCCGTCACTCCTTCGGGTATCTTCAGTCCCTGCTTCTTCAACAGGCATGCCCAATCACATAAGTGATGCATGGCAAAACCAAGTGCATAATGCTGTGCCGAATGAAAAGCAAGAAAAACAGTATTGAAATCCGGCGAGGGAGTCAGCACCTCATACTTGCCATCAAGCACTGTCAGCCGGGGACGGAGAAGCTTCCGCAACAAAATATCCATCGAAACAGCCGTACGGTATATTTCCGTATTCAGGAATTTTTTATGATTCTCTATCGGAATACCTTTATAATAAAACATACTGTGCTTTTGCGAATGCGAAAAATCCACCTCTATTCCCCAGCCTCTCATCAGCTTGTCGGCAAGAGAGTTTGCTTCCCTATCACTCAGACCGGAAGAATCGGAAGAATAAGTAAAGATATCAATATCACCTCCCTCACGGTGAGAAGGAATAGGATAATTATTGGCAAACCCCACTCCTTTTAATTGCACGGCAGTGATGCCGTGTGTGGCATAGAATGTCGATAAATCGGATATAACCCGACAATAGTACCGATATCTCTTTTCACATCTTTCTACCGCCAACCACCAATTTATTTTTAAGGATTTGGGTGGTTGTAACTCTGTGGGAAGAGTAATCAAACCATCCCAGGCAAGTGCCATTACACCCTGTCGAACAGACAAGCGGTAACATTCCTGCCAAGCTTCGGAAGTGATACCGGCAAAGATTGTTGCATCTGCATGAGTAGCATGCAAGGCAGAACGCAACAAGGCAAAAAGCATTTGTTCCGTAATATCCAATTTCATTTTAGATAAACTTTAGCATATAATTTTTTAATCAGCCGATATGATACCACATTTCTTCAAGGCATCCACCCAAACCGTTGCATCCTTCTTTGCCGTTTCTTCCGAAATAGAATAATGCTCCATTAATATTTCCGCAGCATCTTCTATCAAAAAGTCTTTGTCCGAAAGCTCATTCCAAAGAAGCCGTGCCGAAGTATTAAGAGAGATAATGCGGGTAAGGTCGGCTTCGGGCGTACCTTGATTGACAATAATAGTTTCTCCGGCTATATCGCGGAGCTTGAATTTCGTATTGATTCGCATAATAATTTCATACTTTAAGAAAAAGAAAGCCATCCAACCGAACCATAACGGACGAAACGGCTTTCTTTTGATGAGTATTACAAACTTTTTTGTTTAATAATTATCAGTTGCTTGTTTCCTGCTTTACATTGATCTCGACAGCCTCTCCGTTCACGGTAATATTAGCAGTACCATATTCCACAGCCGGATTATAAGATCCTGAAGTGAAAGAGCAAGAGTCATCATAAGTGAGCGTTACACCTTTGTCGTTTGTTGCATTCGCACAAACATGCACAGCCGGGAATGAAGAAGCATGAGTACCCTCTACTTTTACTGTAACACCCGTCATAGCAACCGTGGTAGGATATTGATAAGCTGAACTCAAATAATTACCGATTGTTATACCTGCAAATGCTGCTCTGTTACCGTCTTGCCATTGTTTCATGTGATTATTCTCACTGTGAGTACTCGCAAGCTCAGCTTTCAGCGTAAATGAAGAATTCTTAATCGTATAAGTTCCTCCACGCAAAAAAGCCGCCTGATGATTTCCTGAGAATGTGCAATTATCAATATTCACCGTAGACGGAATATTTACCAAGAGAGCTGTTTCAGTAGCAATAAAGTGAGAATTTTCAAGTACTATCTTTGTACTACCTACCACCGGATTCGTATGAGCATTAGTATTAACTGCATAATATCCACTCGTTATTGTGGAGTTTTTAACTATGATAGAGGTCTCCTGAACATTTTTGTCATTCAATATACCTGCAGCATCTGCAGCCGTTGCTTTATAAACGATACCATCCAATTCCAATTTAGCATTATCTGCCGCAAGAGATATTCCCATTTCATTATCTGTGATATTTCCATCAGTCAATTTAAGACTACCTCCTTCCACCAAGATGTATGTTCTGCCTTCAATCTTATCATCAATGGTCAATGTTTTCTTATTAAGATCAATATTCACTACTTGAGATTCAAGTACAATAAAGGGAGAAACAGTACAATCTTTGCCCAATACAAAACTGAGCTTAGCATCATCTGTCAAATAAATCAATGCTCTTTCTTTTGATTCCAAAGCACTTACATCAGAGAATGTACCACCTTTGATAAAAGCAGTACAATTCTTACTATATACTTGCCCTTCAAAGATACCATCTTTTATTTCCAAAGCCTTAGTTCCTGTCTCATTTTGCAAATCCTTTTCATACAAAGCATAAGGACCTGTCAGTGTTCCTCCATTAATAACCACTTTAAGGTCTTTATCGGTAACATGCTGTGAGACAGCAACTGCCACACCGGTCATAGTCGTACCACTGCCATTGCCCTTCTCATCAAAGGTAGATACTGTACTCTTTATTGCACCCGCATTGACAGTCAATGTACCCGAACGCATTTCTATACCGGTCGGTGCACTGACAGTACCGCCATTAACTGTCAATAATCCGTCTTGTGGATGATAAATAGCTGTACCTTCTCCAGTATTTGCAGCCGTAATTGCTCCACCGTTAATAACCACTTCGGTTCCATGACGAGTACCATTACCACTGATACCGTAATAATAACCCTTAAGCATACCACCGTTTACTGTCAGTTTTGCTACATCACTACCGGTATCATTGCCATCAGTCAACTTCACTGCTACATAAACACTTTCCACCCCATTATAATCAATGCTACCTTTACCGTTACTGCTATCATTGATAGTCAGTTGAGCACCACGACGTACAAGAACCACCGCATCCTTAGTTTTCAGCACTTGTTCCAGCCCCGTAGTCTTAGCCTTTATGCTATGACCATTCAAATCAAGTGTCAATGCTCCCTCAACAACCAACGGTCGGAAAAGAGTAACATCCTGTTCCAAAATAAAGTTTCCGCCGGCTTTGGCAACCGCTTCCATTTCCGCTATTGCCGCATCAACTATTTCAAAGTTCGCATTGGCAGATAAATCAGGATATTCCGCACCCGATTCCACAAAGACTTTCACTACATTGGTATTCCCTGAAGCCCGTTCTATGGCAGTGATTGTTGCACCCTTTTTCACTCTCACATTCCCTTTCTTCACAATCAACTTAGTGATTGTTACTCCTGCATCAACGACCAGTGTGTTTTCGGCTGTAGAAGCTGTTGCCTCCTTTATGGTAGTACTTCCTCCGTTTGAAGATAATGTGACAGTCGTATTCGGCATATTAACATTTACCACCGGAGCCCCTTCAGCACTCTCTGTTTCCGGCAGAGCAATCGTCATGTCTTTCACAGATGATGAAGTTTCGCTAGTTGCTTTATCTTCAAATTCTATTTTAGCTCCCGATGCCACACTTTGGAAAGCAATACTTATAGGAGTCTCGGGTGATTGTGCAGCAGGCACCTCTATCTTATTACTCGTACCTGAAACCTCACCCGATACGGTTACGGCCGTATTCTTCCCTAAAGCACCGGCAACCTCAGACACAGAAGATACAGTCTGGGCTTCGCCACCGGTAATCGTTCCGCTGGAAATAGACAATTTCTTCAAGTCTTTACGAGCTATGGTATAACTGCCGCCAAAGACATTTGCCAATTCTTCCGTATCATTCAATATCTTCACACGTACATTGGTATAATTACCTGTCGGCACAGGAATGTAAAATGTACCGGAAGTATTTTTATCATCGTTGCTAAAAGCAATACTGACAGTCTTTTCCGAATCGTCTGTAGCAGTTGTGGCTTCTAATTTAGGTTCATTACCTGATAATGCTACCGTATATTTACCGACTATCTTTTGATCTGCCGTGAAAGTCAGTTTCAGGTTATTCCCCACAGGCAATTTGGCAAACTTAATGCAAAACACACCTCCCAAATGCTTCAATGCTACATTACTGTTCTCAATCTTTCCCCACATGGCAGGGTTATAACTATTGCCTTTACCTTTGGTATCCGTTTGATAATCAGCATCTACTTTAGTATAGCTGTACTCTTTCGGGAAATTGTAAGTAAGCGTTGTAGTACCACCAGTCGTTGAGACAGCGTGTCCGTCATTATAAGGATAAGCTGCATAACCGGCTATAGTTCCCGTCATATTACCACTAAAGGAAGCCGTGGCTTGACCGGCCCCGCCTTCAACCAAAGTAAGAGCTGTAAAACCGGTGGTATAATCGGCTCCGTTTTGCATGGTTACACCCAAACGGTCACCTTCCGACCAATAAAATACTCCATTAGCATCAAATCCTGCACGTGCCATACCGGAAGCATTGCTTTCCATGGTGGCTCTTAACATTCCATTCGTGACCTTCGTACCCAAGTCGTCTTCGTTGTTACAACCGGTCAACAAAGCGGTTGCCACAACCAAACTTATTAAATATCTAAATTTCATAATTTGCTTTTTGTTTTCATGAATTATTTCTAACATTACAAATGGAGTGTGTCAAAACCAAACCGGTCTATCCCATCGTCGGCTGTAGGGGCAGGGTTTGCCTGCCCGAAGACACAAAACAAACTGTTTTCGGGCGAGCGAACCTCGCCCCTAC
>ENA-OZJY01000280-OZJY01000280.1-human-gut-metagenome-genome-assembly--contig:-NODE-280-length-14266-cov-9.366969_pt1 | contig 14266 bp, 10 predicted proteins | sample MGYA00244823_ERZ653757 | MGnify/ENA primary metagenome ERZ653757 (study PRJEB26926, sample SAMN06165282) | human gut metagenome | biome: ENVO:00009003; feature: ENVO:2100002; material: ENVO:00002003... | reverse complement strand
GTGCAATGGGAACTGCTATGGGAGATGAAGGGAATCCTTTGGCTGACTATAAGGATGGTGTGAATACTCCGAGTGATATCCCTGCATTATTGACTGCAGCTGTTGGTTATGAATTCCTTCCTACGCTTCGTGCAACGCTGGAATATCACCATTTTTTTGATAAAGCGGCAGGGATGGCCAATGATAAGCAGAAAGCGTTGAAGCATGGCACACATGAAATTTTGATTGGTGCAGAATGGGATATAGCTAAACAGCTGACCATCAGTGGTGGTTATCAGCGTACAGATTATGGCTTGGCTGATGATTTTCAGAGTGATATAAGTTTTTCATGTGACTCTTATTCACTGGGGTTTGGTGCTGCCATCAAAATGACAAAGCATTTGACTATGAATATAGCCTATTTTTGGACAAACTATGATGATTATACAAAGAAGATAAGTGAAACCACCAAGAATGTTTATAGCCGTACTAATAAAGTGTTTGGTCTTGGTGTTGACTATAAGTTCTGATTTCACAATCCTACCTTTATATATTAAGAAGCCGTCTCAAATATCGATTTGAGGCGGCTTCTTTCTTATTTTATATTGGATTAGAAAGAATACTGTACAAGCAGGTTCATACGGTTGGCATGGTTGGTGGAATTGTCGAAGTTGGTGCGCCAGCCACGCAGATATTCAGCGCCTACCTGCATGTTCGGGGTTACGTTCCAGAATACGTTGGCTACGAAATACTGTCCGTAGCGGTAGGTACTTGGCAGGTCGTTGGGATAACCGTCTTCAGAGTAAAGGCGGGACATGCTGTAAGTGCTTGAAAGGAATATCTTTGGAGAAATGTTATATTGTAGACCTGCATACCAGCCCAGCATGGGCAATGCCTGCATTTTGCCTTCCTTTTCGGGATTGGGGACAATATCGACGTTCAGATTACTGATGTCATTCAGGTATTGCCCGATACCTTTACCATAGTTGACTTGTCCGAATGCCTGCCATTTTTTACCGAGGTTGAAGGTCGTTGAGGCTTGTACACCGTATCCGGTGACGCTGGAAGCCTTGTCCCTTTTCGTGCTGGTATATGTCATGCTGCGGATGATACCTCCTATACGCAGATGACTGCTGCTGTTCCAACTGTATTGTGCCGAAGCTGTGAAGTCCGGCATGCGTTGCTGGGCAATTTCGAATTGGCTGCTTGTTGTGCCGTCAACGGCAGGCGCCTCGATGGAAGCTTGGAAACGAAAGTCTTTCAGCCCTTTATAAGTATATGACAATTGTGTAGCGCGGTAGAACGTGGCACCGTTGGGCCCCTGGAAGTCAATGGTGGAGGGGAGGGCGCCTAAGTCCATGAAACCGCCGTAAGTATATCCCACCGTTATATTTCGGAATGACATATAAGCATTCCGTAGCTGGAATGTTTTGTCTCCTCCTCGGAAATTTCCGGCTGTATAGACTGTGAAGTCACCCAATAGCCGGGTGTGTCCGACTAATTTCAGAAAGATAGTGGCCGTACTGGCATCCATTTGAAATTGATTTTTGATTTTACTACTGCTTGGAATGTTGGCAGGAACAAAGTCAATATCATCCACAATACCTCCAAAATCATACTCGCCGGTGGCACGGACATACCCTCCGATACCCAGGGCGAATTTGCCTTGTTTGTCCATCAATAAGAAGCGGGGAGCTTTCGGGTCATGGATGTAAGGCAATTGTGACTCATTCATGATGCGGATAATCTCGTCGCCCGCTTTGTCGATAGTAACTATGACAATGCCGTTGGGGGCTTCGTCATCGATAATCTCTTTTTTTTGTGCATGGATAGTGGACAAGGGAAGTCCGGCTACGCACAACAGAAACATTGCTTTTAAGATTGTTTTCATTTAAGTTAGGTTTTGATGAATGTGCTTTCAACAACTTAAATGAAAAAAGGTTTTGTAGTCTTGGAGGAGGAAAGGAGGTTATTCCGTCAGTATTCTTGCCTTGAATGAAGATCGTATGCAAAATTACCCTTACCCTAATTTCCGGAATAACCTCCTGAGAATGTGTGTTAAGTTACTTATTTTTTCATGACGGCATTCCACAGCGCTTTGCGTAGGGTTCCCATGGTGTCATCGCCTTCATAATCCCAGAACATCATGCCTTTCATGCCATTTTTTAATATCCATTCACCTTTTGCGGCAATACTGCGGGGATTGTCGTAACCACAGTAGAAACTGCCGTTTTTGGTGACATAGGGGACATTGCCTTCTGTATCCCAATTTTCGATGACATAGCCGTCATCCTTACTCAGGTTGAGAATATCCCGATAATTGATGCTGCCGCCGGCATTGAAATCGGCTCTTCCGTAGAACGGAATTCCCAACACTAATTTGTCGGCAGATACCCCTGCATTCAGGTATTCGTCTACGGAACGCTGGCAGTCCCAGTAATTACTTGGCTTGTTCAATGCTGATTGATGCTGGGGGGGCATCAACCAGATCATAGGCCATGATATTGACGAAATCTACATACGGGTCTACGGCCTTTACATCAATATATTTATAGCCTTCGCCTTGGGGACGCTTGTCCATGCAATAACCTGCATAGGTCAATAGGGTGGACTGCCCCAACGCTGCACGCAGGTCTTTCATCAATAGGGTGAAGTTTTCCACATCTACCAACTCGTCATAGGCATTGCTGCCGAAGGTCATACCGGGAAATTCCCAGTCAATGTCAATACCGTCTATGCCCTCACTCGAAACAAAGGCTTTGCAGTCTTGTGCGAATTGCTTGCGCATTTCCGGACTCTTCGCCAGGGCGGAGAAACCTCCGTCCTGGGAATTGTCAGTATTGGAAACGCTATTGGTAAAAGAGAGTAATATCTTCACATGTGGATACTGGCTCTTTATTTTCTTTACCTTATCAAAACGGGATTTATCACCTTGCAGGCCAAACTTTTCATAAATTCCGTTTTTAACATATAATTCTGCAAAAGCGTAGTTTATGTGGGTCAGGTATTTGGCATCGGGTATGGATGTGCCATAATAAGTGACGTAGCCCAATGCAACCCGGCCTGCAACCTGCTCGGCCATTTCGGTCTCGTTGTCTTCATTTCCCGGAGCTGGCAGTCCGGGCATGTAGTCGTCATTGTGACATGCGGCTACTAGAAAGACAGTAGCTATTATAAATAGCAGTTTCCTTTTCATAGAGAGTGCATATTATTCAGAATCGGTTTCTGCTTCAGTCTTGAAATAAGCATACCAGCCGCTGTCGTCCCAATCCACACCACCGCTATACTTGCCGGGATGATAGATTGTGATATAGTTCTCATCCAGTGTCAGCAGCCAAAATTTGTTGCTGCCTACGCTTTGTCCGTTGTCGTCATAATTTCCTCCAATGGTGGGGATGCTTGTTATCAGTTCACCCAGTACTCCGTCTTCCGGTTTTTCGTGTGTGAAGGAGAAAGTACCTTCTGCCTTCAGGTTTCCGCTGGCATCATAGGTTTTCATCTTGTTTCCGTCGAATTCGAATACCATGGACTGGTCTCCCGCTTCGGCGGCAGTGACATTGGCCCACCAGGCAAAATTTGATTCGGGAGTATAGCCTGCACTGGTATATTTCCAGCCTCCATGAGCCCCCATATTGCAGACGGAACCCCAGCTGACTTCACGGAACTTCCAGGTCTTCTTGGCAGATTTGTCACTCTTGTCGGTTGCACCGGTGAAGTAAGTGGACCAATCGTCGAATACATTGGTCACAGTCACTACAACCGGATCTGTCTTGATAATCTGATTGGCGGAAATGCCCATATAGTAGATGGAATAGTCCGCATTGGACTCCATGATGACCGTAGCGTTGTCCGTGACCAGAGTCTTACTTTGTTTACTTCCTTCGCCCCCCCATTCTATGTGCCATGAACCGCCAATGTCCGGGCGGGAGTTTTTTAGGGCGATATACTGGTCGCCTTCCACTACTCCGTCTTGGTTTGGGAAGGGTTGGGTAATGGATATGGCGGCTTGTAATGCCTCCTTGGTTATGGGTGTACCGGCATCAGTCACATATTTGTCTCGCAAGTCTTCGTCTTCGATAGGATCGCATGCAGTAACGATGAAGGCTGAAGCAAGCATTGCTATCAATATTTTTGTTGCTTTCATATTGTTTTTATTTATAGGTTAATACTCCTTACATATTGTTCCAATCCGAGAACTGGGCAGATGCATCCCAGCCTGGATTCTGCTCAAGGACTCCGTTGGAGATGTCGATTTCGTCCTGCGGAATGGGCCAGTAGCCTTGGGTTGCCTGTAGGCGTTTCTTATAGTCGAATTTTACCATCGGTACTACCGTAGCGGCATTTATTATATTGAACCCGGTCTGTTTGTTGAGTATGTCACCGGCCTCCTCGAGTGAAGGACCCGACCAGCGAAGGATATCCCACCAGCGGATGGACTCGAATGCAAGTTCCCAGCGGCGTTCCTGCTTGATGGCTTCCAGAGAGTAGGCCACCGGAGCCAAGTGGGAGCGGGCACGTACCTTGTTCAGACCCGTAGCGTCTTGCTTCAGCTCGGACTGCATGAGCAGAACGTCGGCAAAACGGATATGAATCAAGTCGGCAATTTGGAGTAGCTGTTGGGATGTCTGCGAAGATATTCCGGGGAACATCTGCTTGCCGAAAGGTTCGATTTTGCCTTCATTGTAGGAGTTGATATTGATGTATTTTTTCTGGAAATAGCCGGTCTGTTCATAGTAACGATAGGATACGGTATATTCCGGTTCTCCCTCGTCCATGGTGCAGTCCATCAGTACGTTGCCGGCAACATTCGGATCAAGTGCTTTGTACGACCATATGGAGCCGGTCAGACGGGGATCCTCCTTGTAACCGTCCGTATAGGTCTGCTTGGCGGCCCAGTCTTTCCATTCGTTGACCATGGCCGGAGATACAGGGCCAGCTCCCCAACCGGTGCCGAAGGGATAACTGTCTTTGTTGGAATAGTTGTCGGCAGACGGTGAATAGAATTGCGCGCATGTGTTGGAGAACCAGGTATAGGTCCAGTCGGATTTCAAGTTATGCTTGTTGGCGAATAAAGTTTCGTCGGAACTGTTTCCTTCCCATTTCAGATTATGGTTGATAACGTATTGGTAACGGAACCCTGCGGTATTGTCTTCGGTAGCATCGTTGGTGTAGGCCCAGATGTTGCGTTGGTCGGACACCAGTTTATGACCGGAGTTGTTTATACAGTCGTCTATCCAAGAGATGACCTCCTCTTTGGTAGTTCCGTTGGGAAGCTCGTTTTTTTCGTAGCGTCCGGTATAGAAAAGGAATACACGTGCCATCATGGCTTCGGCGGCATATTTTGTAGCGTGTCCGGTCATGTCCGAGCCTTTCGGATAAATCTTTGCAGGCATCATTTCAATGGCGTTTTTCAAGTCGGCTGCAATCTGGGCGTAGATTTCGTCTACGGATGCACGCGGCAGGTTGGTACTTTCCAGTGTGGTGCGTAAAGGAACTCCGCCAAAGACTTGTGCCAGCTCATAATAAGCCATGGCACGCAGGAAGTAGGACTCACCGAAAAGTCGGTTACGTTCGCTCTCGCTGGACCATGATTTTACATTCTCCATTGTGTTGATGGCATTGTTGGCACGGTTGATAAGGGTGTAGCAACGGTCCCAGATGCCGGCAAATGTATTCAGATTGCCACTGTACATAAGGAAGTTGGTGGCACAGTTGTTGGAGTAGGAGAGGTTGCCTCCCAGACAGTCGTCACCTGCCAACTGGGCAATGTAATACTGGGAAGAGGTTTCAGGACTTTCAAACAACAGATGGGCGTATATGGCCGTCACCATCTCTTGGGCATCCTTTTCTGTCTCCGGGAAGTTGGCGGTTGTCTTTTCGGTCAAAAGTTCCGAATCGAGGAAGTTTTCGCATCCTGAAAGAAGAATCAGTATTGCTGATGCTATGAATAATATCTTTTTCATAATTTCTTCGGTTAATTAGAATTTTACATTTAAGCCTATCATATAGGTACGTGCACTGGGGTAGTAGCCCAGGTCGATGCCTGATGCCCAACCATAATCGTCGCCACCGTAACCGATTTCCGGGTCCATACCGGAATAGCCGGTGAAGGTAAAGAGGTTCTGTGCGGTCAGATATAGGCGCAGCTGTTGTACCGGTAACTTCTTGAATGCTTTCTTGAAGTCGAATCCCATAGTGATGTTCTTTATCTTAAGATAGTCTCCATCTTCGATATAAATGTCTGATACTCTGTTCCAGTTGGAGCTGGAAGCGCTGGACAGTCTCGGGAACTTGTTGGACGTACCTTCGCCGTGCCAGCGTTGGAATATCTCTGCTGTATAGTTATTCAAGGGTGAGGAGGAGAAGTCACGATAACACTTCAGAATCTGCTGGCCGAATGCGCCGTAAGTAGTGATTGAGAAGTCAATGGCCTTCCAGCTGGCATTCAGGGAAAGTCCCATTGTCAGGTCGGGATTCGGGTTACCTATCATAGTACGGTCATTGGCATCGAGCGTACCGCTATTGTCGGTGTCTGCCCAGATTACGTCACCCGGCTGTGTCTTGTCGCCGTTCAGTTTCGGACCTTTGTAGTTGTCTATCTGTTCCTGGTTCTGGAATATGCCGTTACTCTTGTAGCCGTAGAAGTAGCCGATGGGTTTGCCTACTTCAGCACGGAAGCACTCTTCGGCTCCTTCCCACAGAACGCTGCCGCTACCGTGGATGATTCCGTCTTTGTTGGCAATCTTGGTCACTTCATTCTTGTTGTGAGCAAGGGTCAGGTTGGCTCCATATTGGAAATCCTTTCCGATGTTGTCGTTCCAGTGGAGTCCTACTTCAATACCCGTGTTTTTTACATTACCGCCATTGACGGACACTGCATTGGCACCGAAGGAAGAGAGTACCGGAGCCGTAACCAGCCAGTCTCTGGTATTTTTGTTATACCAGTCGAATTCAAAGCCCAGGCGGTTGTTCAAGAAGCGTGCATCGATACCGAAATTCAATTGCTCCTGTGTTTCCCAGGTAAGGTCCGGGTTGGTCAGTCGGTAGGCGTATGAACCGGTACTGATGAGGTCCATGGAGTCGCCGAACGTATAACCGCCATATCCGTTGTTGGAAGTTATCAGTGAAAGATATTGGAAAGTAGATACATTACAGTTACCGTTTTGCCCCCAGGAAGCGCGTAGCTTTAAGAAGTCCAGCCATTTGATTCCTGACATGAAGGACTCGTTGCTGATAACCCATCCTGCGGATACTGAAGGGAAGTATCCCCAGCGGTGTCCGCGGGCAAAAGTGGAGGAACCGTCCGCACGCATGATGACAGAAGCCATGTATTTCTCCTGATAGTTGTAGTTGACACGTCCGAAGAAGGAGGCGATGGAACCTTCCCCGTTAGGCTTGCCAGTCAAGGAGGACACACTGTTGGCGGTCAATGGAACATTGGACAAATAAGCGTGCTTGAAATCATAGAAGTTTGAGCCTATGGCTGAACCGCTCATTTCTTCTCCCATACCCCATTTTTCAATACTCTGACCTACCAGGACGTCGATGTTATGGTCATCGATATTGAAGATGTAGTTGGCTGTATTGTCCCATGACCAACGGTTATACATGGACATGGATTGGGTTACCTTGTCTTCTGCGTTGTTGAGTGACGCACTCAGATAATCGAATCTCGGCAAATAGGAACGATAACTGGAGGCTCCCATGATGTAACCGAACTGGCTCTTGATACGCAGGTTCTTGATGGGTTGCAGTTCTGCATAGAAGCTGCTCTGCATGTAATGGGACTTGCTTAGGTTCTGGTTCATATAGTAGTCCAGATAAGCTATCGGGTTTTTATTGGCTCCGTTGGAGATATCCCATTTGTAGTTATCCTTTTCCTGGTCTGCATAGAGGTAGTAGCCCCCGTCTGAATTGTAAGGGTGCATCAACGGGCTCATGATGAGCATATTGTGCACTCCGTTCCAATAAATGCCGCCGGTTCCGAATGAACCTTGCGTTTGCGAATATTTGTAGTTGATGGTTTCGCCCACTTTCAAGAAGTCAAGATTGCCTTTTTTCATGACTACGTGGTCCGAGTTGACACGGAAGTTGTAGCGGTTCATTTCTGGAAATTCGCCGGGAACTCCCATGGTGGCTTCTTGGTTGGTGTATGAAATACCTATGGCATATCTGGAACGGTCTGTTCCTCCGGTGATGTTGACTGCGTGGTTCTGTACCAATGCATCTTCATTCAGCACTTCCTTCAGCCAGTTTGTCCCTTTCCATGTTCCGTTCTGTATGGCCTGCAAATCCCTTTCCGGAATATAGGTCGCCCAGTTGTACGGACTCAATCCGTCCATTACACGGCCTTCATCCTGCATCATCATGTACTCTTGGGCATTGAGGATAGTAGGGATTTTGTAAAGGTTCTGCACGCCGACATAGCCGTCGTAACTGACTTCGGCAACGCCGGTTTTACCTCGTTTGGTGGTAATCAGGATAACGCCGTTGGCAGCACGCGCACCATAGATGGCGGCGGAAGCGGCATCCTTCAAGACGTCCAAAGATTCAATGTCACTCGGGTTCAGCCCGTCGATGCTACCGTTGGCAACTCCATCTACCACATAAAGCGGGGAGAAGGTTCCGGTAGTACCGATACCGCGGATATTCACCTTAAAGCCCGAACCCAGGAAGCCGTTGTTTTGCGTGATGTTGACACCCGGTGACTGGCTCTGCAAAGCGCCCAGGGCATCCACGGTGTTCAGCTTGGCTATGTCTTCTCCTTTCACTTGTACAGTGGCGCCGGTGACAAGTTTCTTTTTCTGTACACCGTAACCGACAACAACTACTTCATCCAGTAGTTCGGAATCTTCTGTAAGGGTGATTTTCATGTTGGCATCTGCTTTGGCTTCCTGCGTCTTATAACCGATGTAGGAAATGACCAGGGTGGCACCTCTTTTTACGTTTAGCGAGAATTTACCGTATAAGTCGGTGGTAACTCCATTGGTAGTACCTTTTTCCAAGATACTTGCTCCGATGATAGGCTCTCCATTCTGGTCGACAATGATACCGCGGGCTGTTTGTGCCTGCATCTGTTCTGTCACTCCGAATGAATTTTCCGAATAGGTCTCTATTGCCATGATTTTGCTGCTTCCTATAAATAGGGAGGCGATGGCAATTGCTGTGAGGATTTTGTTGTTCGATGTTCCTCGTTTACGATTTTCATTCATAATAGATGTTTTTTGTTTAAGCTAATGGATCTCAAAATAAATAGGTTGAATAGAAGATGACACTAATAGTGTCTTGGGGCTTTCGGGTAAATCATAGGCATTCATTGTTTTTCTAAGGTTACTATATATAATATGGTATATTCTTGGTTAATATCAATGTGCTTTCCAGAGCTTCCGGATTGTTGTTATCAAATATAATCCTAATTTTCATTATTTAAAATATAGAATCGTATGTATTAAAATATGTTGTCCATTATTTTATTTGCTTAAGAAATTTGCGTGAATGAAATCTTGTTTGAGAGCAAACTTGGTTGCATGTTTTTGATTTTGTGCTAAAATCAGTTAATATATTGATTTTTATGCTGTTGGTTTATGCTTTTTAAAACTATTGTAAATAATATTCTTGGTTTGGGAAATCTTATTTAAGTCTCGTTAACTAAATATGCACTGTCTGTAATTACTTCGAATAAAAAAAAGGAGCTTTGTCTTGCTTGGGATTTAGTTAAAATATATGTTGTTTGTTCATTTGCAAAACTTGTTGTACCTTTGCAACCGGATTTAAAATGTATGATGCCGTGAATAGCGGTCGTGTATTCTAGAACACCACGTAAAAAACAGGAGTATGAAACAAAAAGTATCTGTACCTTTTATGTTGCTGGGCATTCTGTTCAATGTATGCTTGATTGCAGCCAATCTTCTTGAGACTAAAGTTATCCAGGTTTTTGGTATTACCGTAACAGCCGGATTGCTGGTCTTCCCGATTTCTTATATTATCAACGATTGCATAGCCGAGGTTTGGGGCTTTCGTAAAGCCCGCCTGATTATCTGGAGCGGTTTTGCCATGAACTTTTTTGTGGTAATGCTGGGACTGATAGCCGTGGCGTTGCCTGCCGCCCCTTTCTGGGATGGTGCCGCGCATTTCAATTTCGTATTTGGAATGGCGCCCCGTATTGTCATAGCCAGTCTGACGGCATTCTTGGTGGGCTCTTTTCTGAATGCCTACGTAATGAGCCGCATGAAACTGGCAAGCAACGGGCGTAATTTCTCCGCACGTGCCATTTGGTCGACGGTGGTTGGTGAGACGGCAGACTCGTTGATTTTCTTTCCGGTTGCGTTCGGAGGAATCATTGCATGGCGGGAGTTGCTGGTGATGATGTGTATCCAGATTCTGCTGAAGTCCATGTACGAGGTATTGATACTGCCTGTGACTATCCGTGTGGTAAAAGCTATTAAGCGGATAGACGGTAGTGATGTCTATGATGAAGGCATCTCCTATAAAGTATGGAAAATAGGCGATATTTAAAGCCCCTTACCCGTAGTGAGGGGAAATCAGTTATTATGTCAAACAAATAATTAGCAATGCCCTCTCTGTTTCCCTCCCTACGGGGGAGGGAAACAGAGAGGCTTTTAACAAGATGAATAGGGACACTGCTTTGGTGGTATTCAGTGGCGGGCAGGACTCGACCACTTGCCTCTTTTGGGCAAAACGTGAATTTAAGAAAGTGTATGCGCTGAGTTTTCTGTATGGACAGAAACATCAGAAGGAAGTGGACTTGGCGAGGGCCATTGCCCGTAAGGCAGGTGTGGAGTTCGAAGTAATGGATGTTTCCTTTATCGGCCGGCTGGGACATAACTCATTGACAGATGCCGGCATGGAGATGGACCAGGAGAAGCCGGCAGACAGCTTTCCGAATACTTTTGTGCCGGGACGCAATCTGTTTTTCCTGAGTATAGCCGCCGTCTACGCCCGCGAGCGGGGGATTAATCATATTGTGACGGGGGTGTCGCAGACCGATTTCAGCGGTTATCCCGATTGCCGGGATGCTTTCATCAAGTCGCTTAACGTGACGCTGAACCTGGCTATGGACGAGCAATTCGTACTGCACACACCACTGATGTGGATTGACAAAGCGGAGACCTGGGCGCTGGCAGACGAGCTTGGAGTGCTCGAACTTATACGTCACGAAACGCTGACTTGTTATAACGGTATCCCGGGAGATGGTTGTGGACACTGCCCGGCATGCACGTTGCGCAGAGAAGGATTGGAAAAGTTTTTGGCTTCTACTAAATGAGGCACACTTGTATCACTAAAAATATATGGCTATGACAGAATTGAAAGACCAACTTTCCCTTTTGGGGAGAAAGACAGAATACCGTCAGGACTATGCCCCCGAAGTATTGGAGGCATTTGATAACAAGCATCCCGGCAATGACTACTGGGTGCGTTTCAACTGCCCCGAATTCACCAGCCTCTGTCCCATCACGGGGCAACCGGACTTTGCGGAAATCCGTATTTGCTATATCCCCGATGTCAAGATGGTAGAGAGCAAGAGTTTGAAACTCTACTTGTTCAGCTTCCGCAATCATGGTGCTTTCCACGAGGATTGCGTGAACATCATAATGAAAGACCTCATTCATTTGATGAACCCTAAGTATATTGAGGTGACGGGTATCTTCACCCCGCGCGGAGGCATCTCCATTTATCCGTATGCCAATTACGGACGTCCCGGCACGAAGTTCGAGCAGATGGCAGAGCATCGTTTGATGAACCGTGAATGAGGACTGTTTTTGAAGGCCTCCGTAAATAATAAAGGGAGGCTTTGGGAGCAAATGATTGTTGCGCCGCTATATTTTATATTCTTGCTTACTAAAAACTATTCGTCCGACATATGTTTAATTATCGTCCGATAGCTGTTGGACGATAATTAAACATATGTCGGACGATAATGTAACGACTGTCGGACGAATAGTCTTTAGTCAATGAAACATTAACCTGCTACCATCTTGGAAAGAATCTTTCCTATAGAGGATAGTAGGGGATGACTTTTGCAAAGATATAGACGATTCTTTAATAAAAATAGCGCCTTTTCCCAAAGACGCTATTCCCTCTTTATGACTTATTCACTACAAAGGGTTATTTTATTCTTTTGTAGCCATAGACAGCAAGGTTACCCAGTTCTTCTTCGATGCGCAATAGTTGGTTGTACTTCGCCATGCGGTCGGAGCGGCTCAGAGAACCGGTCTTGATTTGTCCGCTGTTGGTGGCAACGGCAATGTCTGCAATGGTGGCGTCCTCGGTTTCGCCGGAACGGTGAGAAGTCACTGTGGTATAACCGTGGCGGTGTGCCATTTCGATAGCATCCAGCGTTTCACTGAGTGAACCGATTTGATTGACTTTGATAAGGATGGAATTGGCGCAGCCCATGGCAATACCTTTTTCAAGGAATTCCACGTTAGTCACGAACAGGTCGTCGCCAACCAGCTGGCAACGGTTGCCGATGCGTTCGGTCAACTTCTTCCAGCCTTCCCAGTCGTTTTCGCTCATGCCATCCTCGATGGAGTCAATCGGGTAGTTATTAATCAAATCTTCCAAGTAAGCTATTTGTTCGTCGGCAGTACGTTTTTTACCATTTTCGCCTTCAAAGATGGAGTAGTCATAGATACCGTTCTTAAAGAACTCGGATGAGGCACAGTCCATACCGATTTTCACATCCTTGCCCGGTTCGTAGCCGGCAGCCTTGATGGCGCTCATGATGGAGTCCAGCGCATCTTCTGTTCCTGCCAGTGCCGGTGCAAAACCGCCTTCGTCACCTACGGCAGTGCTGAGGCCGCGGTCGTGCAACACTTTTTTCAAGGCGTGGAATACTTCGGCTCCCATGCGCAGGCCTTCACGGAAGGAAGAGGCGCCTACCGGCCGAATCATAAATTCTTGGAAAGCGATAGGAGCGTCGCTGTGTGAACCTCCATTGATGATATTCATCATCGGGACCGGCATTACGTAGGTATTTACTCCACCGATATATCTGTATAAAGGTATATCGAGATAATTGGCAGCGGCTTTGGCTACTGCCAGTGAGACACCCAGAATGGCGTTGGCACCCAGCTTGGATTTGGTAGGCGTGCCGTCCAACTCAAGCATCTTGTGGTCGATGGTACGCTGTTCCAGTGACGACCAGCCAATCAGTGCCGGTGCGATTATCTTGTTGACGTTTTCTACTGCTTTTAGTGTACCTTTACCACCGTAGCGTTGCTTGTCGCCATCGCGAAGTTCCAGCGCTTCGTGCTCGCCGGTAGAAGCACCGGAAGGCACTGCTGCGCGTCCCATAACACCACATTCCAGAATAACGTCCACTTCTACTGTGGGATTGCCGCGTGAATCAAGGATTTCACGGGCTACAATCTTTTCAATTTTCATACTTAAACTTTAATAATTTATTGTCCGTTGTCTTGTTTTAATTTGCAGCAAAGGTCGTACAAAAAGGCATATTGGGCAATACCTATAAATAGGGGTTTTTCATTTCCCGGCTCCTCTTTTTTTAGATTTATTATTGATAATACCCATCAATGGTGATTGCGTAATATGATATATACGATAAATCCACTCCATATAATTACCTACAATAAGCGATTGCACAGCTGGCTGTTAATAATGACCTTTGCACCGGTTTATTAACAACATTATAATTATTATAAAATTGAAAGCATATACACTTAAATTCTCGCTGCTGTTTTTCCTTCTGTTGGCTTCTCTGTCTGTACATGCGCAGAGGAGAGGAGGGATGATTTCGGGTAGAATCATTTCTACGGAAAAAGAAACGGTGGATTTTGCGACTGTTTATCTGAAAGGGACGAGTTATGGAGGAACCACGAATCAGGAAGGCCTCTATCACATCAAGGCGCCTGCCGGCGACTATACGCTGGTGGTGTCTGCCGTAGGTTATACAAAGGTGGAGAAAAAGGTGAAACTGGTCAATGATGAGCGGATGAAGCTGAACATAACCATCGCTCCCGAAACGCAACAGCTGGACGAGGTGACTATCGTTTCTACCGGAGTAAGCCGGGTGAAGAGGTCGGCATTCAATGCTGTGGCAGTCGATACAAAGGAACTCCAGAACACCACGAAGAATCTGAGCGATGCCTTGACCAAGGCTCCGGGCATGAAACTCCGTGAGTCGGGTGGGGTAGGTTCGGATATGCAGTTGATGCTGGACGGTTTTAGCGGAAAGCACGTCAAGGTGTTCATTGACGGTGTGCCGCAGGAAGGTGTGGGAAGCTCCTTCAGCCTGAACAATATT
>ENA-OZJY01000240-OZJY01000240.1-human-gut-metagenome-genome-assembly--contig:-NODE-240-length-15212-cov-6.387610_pt1 | contig 15212 bp, 17 predicted proteins | sample MGYA00244823_ERZ653757 | MGnify/ENA primary metagenome ERZ653757 (study PRJEB26926, sample SAMN06165282) | human gut metagenome | biome: ENVO:00009003; feature: ENVO:2100002; material: ENVO:00002003... | reverse complement strand
GTATACGAAAGAGGGCATATTCCCTTTGATGAGGTTTATGAGAAAGTTCATAAGATAATTGAGAATGAAAAACGGCAGGCAGAAAGGATTGCCGGGATGATCGGTAGCTTTGACTGGGAATACGAAAAAGAAATCCGTATTCTGAAAATAAAGGCAGAAGCAAAATTAATATTTCAAAAAATGCTTTTGATTGAATCCAGAAATCTTCCTTTGTATAACAGCATGATAGCCGGAAAAATTTCAGAAGATGAATATGCAATGCAAAGAGAAGTCAATATAGAAGAATTTGAAGAGTGCGATGAAAAACTTCAGGATTATCTGGAACAGATTAAGGAAATCGAAAAATGTTTCAGTAAAGATAATCTTTGGATAAAGACTTTTTCAGAAATGATAGTTCCAGAAGAAATCACGAGAAAGCATGTGAAAGCGTGGATAGAACGGATTGAGTGCGTCAGATATGAAGAGGTAGAAGTACAGTTTAAATATCAGGATTGGAAAGAAAGATTACCACAGAAATGGTTTGAGGGGGATTTTGAAGATGGCACGAAAGAGTAGGAGAGCAAATGTTGTTCAGGAGAAAAAAGAAGAATTACAGGTTTTCGCATCAATAGTAACGCAAAAACAGCTTGCAACAGCTGCGTATGCCAGACTTTCTGTTGAAAAGGAAAATGATGAAAGTATCCAGACTCAGATTGAGTTATTGCATCAGTATATCCAGGATCATGAAGAATATAAACTGGTAGACACTTATGTAGATGATGGTTACACAGGAACAGATTTTGACAGACCAGAATTTATACGATTGATGGATGATGTCCGGACGGGAAAGATACAGGCTATCATCGTAAAGGATTTATCAAGGTTTGGAAGAAATTTTATAGAAACTGGATACTATATAGAAACCATTTTTCCGTGTTTGAATGTCCGGCTTATTTCTATCAATGATGAATTCGACAGCAGCAGGGCAGAAGATAGAAACAGCATGGTGATGCCGATAAAAAACATGATAAACGAAATGTATGCAAAGGATGCGTCAAAAAAGAGAGTGCTGTCTTTTGAAATGCACAGCCAACGTGGTGATATGAAAATCGCAAAAAGCATTTATGGATATTATGTTGATAAAGAAAAAAATCAGTTGAAGGTAAATCTAGAAACTGCTCCAATCGTGCAGGCAATCTTTCGCTGGTATCAGATGGGAAAGGGAACAGGTGATATTGTAAAGAGATTAAAAATGTTGGATATTATGACTCCATTTGCATATAAAGCAACACACGAAATTGAAATGGAGATTCCAGAAACAGACCGCTGGACTGGGGACAGAATCAAGACTATTTTATTAAATCAATCATATATTGGCTCTACTGTATATGGAAAAAGGAAAGCTGCAAAGTACCGGAATATGCCAGAGCATCATACCGACCCAAGTGAGTGGATTATCCATGAAAATACACATGAGGCTATTGTAGCAGAACCAGATTTTGAGGAAGTGCAGGAACGCTGGGAAAAGCGAAGTGATTTTATGAAGGAAAGTTTCAGACGTGGACGTAGCAGATGGGCAGGTGTGGAAGATAGTTTTCCTCAAAAAGTAAAATGTATGGAGTGCGGAACGACGATGACATATATGCGTTATACAAACTTTGGACAGTCTCAGGGAGTACGAAAGGGCTTCTATTATTGCAAAGAGTATGATGGTAAGCCGGGATATTGCAGACAGAAAGTTCATGAGGATTTACTGAAGATAACAGTCATGGATCAGATTCATCATATGATTAAGGTTATGTGTGATAAGAAAGAAGTTCTGCAAAAAATGAAGGAAGGAACTTGTGAAAAAGGTGAACTGGTTTCGTTAAGAGTGAAGATTCAGAATATGCAGTACCGACTTATGAAAGCGGAGGAGACAAGTGCAACGCTGTATGAAAACTTTGCCACAGGATTATTGGATGAGCAGGAGTATCTAGCATTAAAAGAGCATTATGTGCAGGAAAAAGAAAAACTTACAGAAGGCATCAATCAGACACAGGTCAGAAAACGTATGGTTGAGAAAAGTATAGAAGAATTTCTGGAAGTTGAAAAGAATCTGGAACAATATCTGGATGATCGTTCATTCAATCAAAAGTTGATAGACGAGCTGGTAGATAAAATTTTTGTAAGTTCTAAAGGAATGATTGAGGTAAGGATGAAATGCTCAGATGTATTTCAAAAGGTAATGGAGATAATGGAGTGATGAATAATGGATATAATAGCATTTTATTTACGATTGTCGTTAGCAGATGGAGATCTTGGAAAAAACAATAAGGATGAAAGTAATAGTATAGAGAATCAGAGACTTCTTTTACAAAGTTTCGTAGAGTCTATGGACGAGCTGGATGGAGAAATTAAAGAATATATAGATGATGGTTACAGTGGGACAAATTTTAACCGTCCGGCATTTCAGGAGATGATAGAGGATGCGAAAAAGGGAAAGATAGATGTTCTGTTGGTGAAGGATTTATCCAGGCTTGGTAGAGATTACATTGGAGTTGGAGATTATCTGGAACAGATATTTCCAATCATGGGTGTCCGGGTAATTGCAATCAATTCACAGTATGACAGCAACAATTATGTTGGAAAAACAATGGGACTGGAAATGAGTATCACTAATCTGGTCAATACACTTTACAGCAGAGATCTTTCTAAGAAATATAAAAGTTGTATCCAGACAAAATGGAAACAGGGCGTATCTACTGGAGGACGGATTCCGTTTGGATATAAAAAGGCAGAGGACAGACAGTGGGAGATTGACGAGGAACCTGCAAAGATTGTGCGGATGGTCTTTGAATTGGCGATGAAAGACTATAATACAGCGATGATTGCTAATGAGTTGAATGAAAGGGGAATACCTACTCCGGGAAAGTTTAGGGTTCAGAGAAATGAGAAAATAGCGTGGAACAGAAAAGTAACAGAAGAAGAATGGCTCTGGGATACGAGAATTGTATGGATGGTACTTAGAAATTATGCGTATACAGGTGCCTTAGTTCAGGGAAAGACATCCCGTATTCGGGTAGGTGGTTCAGAAACACGAAGGACGAAAAAACATCAGCAGTTTATTACAGAGAATCATCACAAAGGAATCGTAACACATGAAGAATTTGAGTTGGCACAGCTTGTGATTGGAAATCAGAAACAAAAAGGGTTTGCCAGAGATGCAGGGTTTTCTTTGAAGGGGAAAGTAAAGTGCGGAAACTGCGGATTAAAAATGATGTATAACTATGGAGCAATGCCAGTGGTGTATTGTGGGCATACAGCAGCAGTTGGAAGTATGTCAACCTGTGATAAAACCAGATATTCAGCTGCTAAAATAGAAAGAATCGTGCTTGTAGCCTTACGAAAGCAACTGGAGATATTTCAAAGTATGGCAAAGATACTGGAAGAGGGTGAAGAAAAAAACAAAACAAATTTACCAGCAATGCAAAGAAATATGGAACAGGAATTAGAAAAATTGAAGGCGGAACGTATACGGCAGTACGAAGCATATGCTGAAGGTGTGGTGAGTCAGGAAACTTATCTGAAAAATAAAAAAGATCTAAATGAAAAGATAGAAATAATACAGGATAAATATGAACAGATACAAGAAGTTACCAGTGTGGAAGATGACTTAATGAAAGATATAAGAATCGTAGAGAAAAATGCAGAAGAAGTAAATATTTTGAAAAAGATGACCAGGCACATAGCTGAAACATTTGTAGAGGAAATCACGATTTATGATTCTGAGAAGATAGAGATAAGGTTTGTATTTGATGATTTGCTTATTGGAATGGCAGATAGGATCAAGAAGAAAACGGAGGACATCGCATAATGAAAAGTTTTATTAAAAAAGGTATTTTACCGCTGTTGTTACTTGGAACAATTACCTGGCTTGGACAGTACATATTTATAGTAGATGGTTCGATTGACTGGTTCCGGTTTATGTTGGTATACGGTGTTCCAATAGGGATACCATATATGTTCATTATTATTCCGTCAAGATGGGATTTATCTGGAACAGTTGGCATGGCAGCTATGTGTGTGATTATCGGAGCTGTATTTGGTTTCATTGTTGCAATCGGGATTGCGGTACGAGCAGTCTGGTATGTAATTACATTTCCAGTGAGTGTTTTAATACGAAAGGGGCGAAGTAAAATATGAGTACAGGCGAGAACATTAAAAGAATCCGGAACATAAGAGGAATAACGCAGAAAGAACTTGGAATAGCAGTAGGGATTGGAGAAGAAAGTGCAGGACCGAGAATGGCACAGTACGAAACTGGAAAGCGTACTCCAAAAGAAAAAATGCTGAATAAAATAGCAGAAGTGTTAGAAGCTGATCCAAGAAATATTGCTATTCCGATTGGTTACAAGGAAGAAGATATGATATACAGGCTTCTTGTACTTGAAGATTATTTTCCAGAAATGAAGTTGGAGAGAAACTCTAAGACAGGAGATGTTGTAATCAACTTTCACAATAAAAAACTCAATGATTTTCTGTTTGCATGGGGAGTGATACGGGGAAAACGAGCAAGGGGGCTTATATCTGATGAGGAATATTTAAACTGGAAATATCAAATACAGATTTAAAGACAATAAAACCGCAGGCCAGAGAGCTTGCGGTTTTATTATGTCATGGCTTATACAGAAATACCGTCATAGAAAAGATGCTATGACGGTATTATAAATCATTTTCTTTTTTAAACGAAAATACATCATTAGGTGTACAGTGAAGAATGTCACATAATTTTTCAATAGTGAGAACAGTAACATTTTGATTTTTACGAAGCTGATCGAGAGTGTGTTTGTCGATGCCCCGGTTGATGAGAGTATATTGAGAAATGCCACATTCCTTCATAGTTTTCCATAATGGACTATAATCAATCACGGTATCCCCGCCTTTCCTCTGTTTTGGCATAAAATACCATTAATTCTAATTATAATTGTCGAATAAAATAAAAAATATGGTGGACATATTCACCATAAAGGATATAATCTTAATAAGGCATAATGTAAAATAAAGGGGAATATAGTAGAATATTGTAAGAGAAGGATGAAGGGTGTATGGGAGGAACTGTATAAGTGAATATTGAAAAATTTTATTATGATGAGCAGGAGAAAATGATTGAAGAAATGAAAAGAGAAATGGAAGAACACGATCAGTCATTATCTCCAGAAGAACGGGAAAAAGAACGCAAAAAGTCATTGCAGGAAGCACGGGCAATCATGGAAAATGCAGAGCAAAAGAAAAGAGAACATTACCAGATTGTCAATGCTGCAAAATATCAGAGATTTGTTTATTTATCGGAACAGGCTATGCAGTTTTCAAAAATCTCCGGATGCAATATAAAAGTTCAGACATTTCCAGATATGTCGGCACTTATAAAACTGCAGACAGGATGTATTTGGCTTCTCAGTGACGGCGAAACAGCACTTGAAGATAAGGAAACTATGCAGTGCTTACTTAATGAAGCTGACTGGGTTTATATAGGAAACTCTGATCGGGACGGAAAGAATATGCTTGAACTGGAATTTAGGTTTGAACTGGCAGAAAAGCTGAAGAAAGCAATTATTTAGGAAAGACTGTTTTCACTTCATTTTTGCTGTGGTAAAATATTTATGAAGTTCATATCAGTGAAAAGAAAACGGAGGACGGAAAGATGTTCGATACCATTCACCATATAGCAATTATAGGAAGTGATTACGAAAGATCAAAACACTTTTATGTAGATCTGCTGGGGTTTCAGATAATCAGAGAAAATTATCGGGCAGAGCGTGACGATTATAAGATTGATCTGGCATGTGGGCAGCAGGAAATAGAATTGTTCATTATAAAGAACGCTCCAGCTCGTGTAAATTATCCGGAGGCTCTTGGATTAAGACATCTGGCATTTAAAGTAAAGAGCGTGGACGATACCGTAAAAGAATTGAATGAGAAAGGAATTGAAACAGAACCAGTACGATTTGATGATTATACTGGAAAGAAAATGACCTTTTTCCATGATCCAGATGGACTTCCGTTGGAAATTCATGAGTAAAGAGAAATGTGTAAACGAAAAGAAAGAGACAGGTGCAAATAAACATCTGTCTCTTTTTGTACTCACTTTTATTTATCTGAATGACGTAAACAGTTCTTTGTAAATGTGGCTGCTTTGAGCATTTTTTCTTTTTCTTCTTCTGAGCAGTCAGAGGATAATTCAAGCCACATCTGATCGGCAGAAGAAAGAGGAAGAACAGATTTCTTAGAGTCAGTGGATATGGGATTATCGGAATGAATACTTGAATTATTATCTAATAGTCTGTTCTGGATTTCTGCTAAAGCCTTTTCCTGTTGTTGAATATCCATGTCTTTTATATCTTCTACGGAAAGATGATACATTCTTAAAATAGAGTTTATATATTCATTTTTGAAATGTAGAAAAAGAGTATCATCGGATAATGATGGGTCTGATTCTTTCGTAGTAGTGATTTCTAAATCTGCCTGACTTTCCATTTTAAAGAGTATGGAAAGTAAGTCTGATACGGATTCGATGTCAAAATCCATAAAGATATTTACACTAATCTCAAGTGCAGCGGCAATTTTCGATAGCTGTTCGTACTTGGGATTTCGTTCATTGGCTTCATACTTGCGGAGAGTGCTGAAACTGATGTCTGCTTCCTGTGCAAGTTGTTCCTGTGTCATATTACGAGCCAGCCGAAAATATTTGATTTTTTCTCCTGTATTCATAGGCAAAGTCCTCCAATGAAAGAAGTATACCATATTTTTAGAAGAAAGTGCCACAAAAGTTTCGGAAAAATATTGACAGACACAAATGTAACACTTATAATAATGATAGATACAAAAGTAACACTTAACTGACAGAACAGACACAAAAGTACAAGTAAAATTATACCTAGCTGTCACCAAAATAAAAGAAAAAATGGTTCAAAAATTCGTCAGTTAAAGTTAAGTGACACATAGGTACATCATTAATGAAGAAAGGGTAGAGTAGATATGGCAGAGATTATTTTTGGAATTGATCATGGAAATGGAAATATGAAGGGAAACAATGTGAATTTTCCATGTGGATTGGTTAGATATACTTCTGAACCTGGAAGATTTATGAATGAGGACATTCTTGAATATCAGGGAACATTTTATACATTGTCAGAAACCCGGATGCCTTTTAAGGCGGATAAAACTGTGGATGAAGATTATTTTATTCTCACATTATTTGCATTAGCATTAGAAGCCAAGAGCAGGGGAATTACTTTATCTGGAAAGGATATTGTACTTGGAATTGGACTTCCACCGGCAGATTTTGGACAGCAAGCTCCTGGATTCAAGAGATATTTTATGGAACATTCCAAGCATGGTATCTCCTTTAAGTTTAACGGAAAATCGGTTAACTGTTATCTGAAAGATACATTTGTGAGTCCTCAGAATTTTGCAGCGGTTATGTGTTATAAAGCAAGTCTGTTCAAACAGTACCGGACAGTTAACTGCATTGACATTGGAGATGGAACCGTAGACTTGCTGGTAATCCGGAAAGGGCAGCCAGATTTATCAGTCAGAGTCAGTGATCGTTCCGGTATGGCAATCCTCCGTTCGGAAATTTCCAATGTAATTCAGCAGAACTTTGGTATTCATCTGGAATCTTCCGATGTAGAACAGGTGTTAATGCAGGAGGCAACCATTTTGGATGAAGAAGTAATCAGAGAAATTCAGAAAATGGCAGAGGACTGGATGCAAAGAATTACAAATAAACTTCATGCGTATGTACCGGATTTCCGAACTAATCCAGCAGTATTTCTTGGTGGAGGAAGCCTGTTATTGAAACCACAGATTGAGAAATCGCCGGATTTTAAATACATAGAGTTTATTGAGGATGTCAGAGCAAATGCAATCGGATATGAGAAGTTGACAGCAATGCGTCTCCAGAAAAGATAAGGGGGTGCAGATGTGGGACAGATACGAGTAGTATTGATATTCAATGAAGATAATGAACGGCAGAAAGAAATCGGAGAATATCTAAAATCTCAGAAAAGATGCAAAACGGCACTGATTACAGAATTAGTATATGCCTGGCTACATAAAGAACATAAAGGTGCTTCTTCCTATAATAATGTAAATGTCGGTGTAGAAGAATTAAAACGGCAGCTACTGGAGGATAAAGAGTTCATGCAGCAACTCAAAGTAGGTATAAATATGGAAGGGGAATCAGAAAAGGAACAGGAAGAAGTGATGAATGATGGAATGGATATATGCGACAAATACATTTGATGGAAATAATACGACCTATATTTATTTTGATGTTATCATTGAATGGTTAAAAAAAGCTAAGGCAAAGAGTAAATTGATAATTATAGATTGTTGCCATGCAGATAGTGATTATGGATTAGAACAGCAGAAATTTGATACAGATAAAGCTATTACAGATATATACCAAGCTGGCATAATATCTATATTTTCATGTAGAAAAGATCAAGAGTCTTATCCATATTCAGACAATAAAATAAGTGCTTTTACACAATTTTTTTGTGATGCAATCAAATATAAAAGATCATACCAACCAGAAGGTTTATATTTTAGCGATTTAAAAATTAGTTTAGATGCTTATGCGAGAGCTTGGAATATACGAAATAGTTCTAAACAACAAATGCCTGTAATGCGTTCTAATATGATAGGAACGATTGTATTTCCATTGAAACATCCACCTGAAAAAAGTGAAAGAGAAACAATAAGAATAGTGTTTGACACTTTTGATGCGTTGAATTTTGAATGGCAAGTAAAAAAACCGAGAGAAATTGAATATTATCAAAAGGTATATAGGGCGAATATTGTTGCTAAAATAGATATAGATGAAGAAAATATAGTTACATTTTCAAGTCAAGTATTAGACAAATTAAGATCATTAAAATTGCAGCCTAAAACACAAAAACAATCTTTAACACAAGCTCGCTCAGTAGATGTTATTCAATTATGGATTGCAAAAGATTATTTGGATGTGGGGGATGAAGGTAATAATTTTGCATATCAGGTATATTGGGAAAAAGACGATAATTTGTATTGGTGCAAACAATTGGGAGATGAAAGAATTCAAATTGGAAATATGGCATATAAGAAAAATACAGATTACGAGAGACAAAGAAAATATAGAGAAAAGTATATTTTACCAGATGATGTAATTATGGGATTTTGGGAAGCAAAATTACGAAAATTAATTTGCGAAACAAATATAGTTATTCGCATGTATTCTAATTTATATTTAAATCAGGAGTTATCGTATGATGATTTGAAGGCAGAGGCGAAAAACATGTATGACAAACTAAAAAATGAATATGATGATGTGTTTAATTCATGGTGGCCGTTGCCAGATAGTAATTTAAAAGATTATGCAAAACAAAGTTTTGATTTGGCGATAGATATACAGGAGCTGTTGTATTTGTTACAGTCAGACAAGGGGGAAAAATGGGTAATGGATAATTTTGGTTTAAAATTAAGACAATACTATAAATCTGTTGAAAAATGGAAAAGAACAAAAAAAGAATTATAGAGAACCTGATAAGGCTTTCAACAGAGAAAAATTGTAAATGTGTTCATAATATAAGAAGGACGCAAGGAAGCAAGAACGCAATGTGATATAAGAAGAGTGCAGAGACACAGTGATCTCTGCACTCTTCTTATTTCCCAGGCTTATAATTACGCAATGCCGCCTTGGTTGATTTTATTATTTCCAGCAGGAAATCTTTTTCCTGTTTGGAACAGTCACTTGTCAATTCCTTAATATCAGCATCAAATTGTGAAATGAGTACCGGCGTATTGTCATAGAGCAGCTGATCTACGGTGGTGTCAAGGATTTGTGCAATACTGAGTAAAGTAGAAAGGCTCAGCTTGGTATGTCCATTTTCTATGGTACTGATATAGGTCGGTGTAACGTCAATCATATTTGAAAGGGTTTCTTGGGTCATCTTTTTTGCCAGACGAGCAGAACGGATTCGCTTTCCGATTGCAATATAATCAATATTTACTTCCAAAGTGTCACCTCCCAAACTTTAACTGAATGTTGATATTTTGCGGAAACTTTAACTGATAATTGATATTTCTTATTGTATTCCCAAATAAGTTATATTATAATTAAGTATAACTAGAAGTTTAAAAGAAAAGTATATTAATACTAGAAGAATAGGCAGGTTAGATAAATTTGAAATGGGATAATTCATTCAGCGGAATTGAATATTATTCCAATGTGAAATCTTCAAGTGTTGAATGGATATGGTATCCATACATTCCTTGTGGGAAGATTACAGTATTGCAGGGAGATCCGGGGGAAGGAAAGTCAACCTTGATTCTTCATATAGCTGCAATATTAACTAAAGGTGCTCCTTTGCCAGATGGAAATAAGATACAGAATCCGATGACAGTGATTTATCAATGTTCTGAGGACAGCAAGGGTGATACGATAAAGCCAAGACTGGAAAGAGCTGGTGCTGATTGCCGTAAAGTAGCATTTATTAAAGACGATGATGGGGATTTGACACTGGATGATGAGCGTATAGAACTTGCAGTAAAAATGACAGGTGCAAAGTTGCTGGTGTTGGACCCGATACAGGCTTTCATAGGAAAGAATGGGAATATGCAGAGTGCTGTCAGAATGAGAGAAACGATGACAAAGCTGGCAAACATTGCATCAGAATATGCCTGTGCGGTTGTTTTAGTTGGACACATGAACAAAACCAATGGGGGAAAGAACATATACAGGGGACTTGGAAGTATAGATATAGCAGCAGCTGCAAGAAGTGTGTTGTTGGTTGCTAGAGATAAGGATGAGCCTTCAAAACGATATATGCTTCCAATTAAATCAAGTCTTGCTCCAGAAGGGGAACCGATAGCTTTTGAATTGGATAGAGATAGAGGTTTTTCATGGATTGGCAAATGTGATATAGACATAAATGAGTTGGCAGCAGGACAGAAATCTTCTGCCAAGAAAGATATGGCAGTCAATTATTTGCATACGATTCTGGCGGAGAATGATGTAGCGAGCGTAAAAATCTTTGAAGAGATGAGCCGGTATGGATTCTCAAAAAGAACTGTACAAAATGCAAAGAAAGAAGCAGGAATCCAGGCATATAAAAAGGGAAATGCATGGTATTGGCACATGGAGAGGGGTGCAGCAGATGACGGAACAGGAGAGAGATGCTGTAAGCCAGGAAGAACGGAAAGAGAAGATTCGTGCCAGATATAAGGGTGTAGATCGGAGCGAATTGGAGTTTATTCCGGCAAAGCAAAAAGAGAAGCTATTTGAAGATACAGGAACGAAGCGAGTTTGCGCTTATTGCCGTGTTTCTACTGATGATGTTAACCAGACTTCATCCTATGAGTTACAGAAAAATCATTATGAGGACATGATTAAGGAACATCAGGGGTGGGAATTAGTCGGGATTTATGCTGATGAAGGAATATCTGGAACGTCCTTGCAGCATAGGGATGAATTTAACCAGATGATAGAGGACTGTAAGGCAGGGAAAATAGAACTGATTGTTACAAAAAGTGTTTCCAGATTCGCCAGAAATATTGTGGATTGCATTGCGAAGGTTCGTGAACTTGCAAATATGCGGCCGCAGGTAGGAGTATTTTTTGAAACAGAGCATATTTATACATTGGATAATACCAGTGAAATGATGCTGGCAGTCTTATCGGCAGCTGCCCAGGAAGAATCTCATACGAAGAGTGAGATTATGAACATTTCCATAGAGCAGCGTTTTTCCAGAGGAATCTTTCTTACCCCTAAATTGTTAGGATATGATATTGGTGAAGATGGAAATCTGGTGATTAATGAGGAAGAAGCGGAAACAGTGCGTTTATGCTATTATTTGTTTCTTAATGGGTTTCCAACAGCGGAAATTGCAGAGATACTGACACAGCTAAAGAGAAAGACAAAACCGGGAAATAGCAAATGGTCAAGCAGCAGTATAGTGAGTTTGCTGAGAAATGAACGATATTGTGGAGATGTACTTTCCAGAAAAACATTTACACCAAATTATCTTGACCATAAGGCAAAGAAAAATCGTCATGATCGTAACCAGTATAGACAATCAGACCATCATGAAGCTATTGTTGACAGGGATATTTATAATGCAGCACAGAAGATGCTGACTGCAGCCAGATATGCTAAGAAGGGATTTCCGTTTCCAAATTTAAAAGTAGTGGATGAAGGAGTGTTAAAAGGATTTGTTTCTGTCAACCGGTCATGGACAGGATTTACTGGGGAAGATTATGAAAAAGCAAGTCAGAGTGTCTATTCTGATCAGACAGATATAAATGATACTGAAAAAGAAGAAAGAAAAGACAGTGGCTTCGATTTATCAGGATATGAGATTGTCCGGGCACAGTTCTTTTCTACCAGATTGAATCCGGCAATGACAATTTCAGAAGGAAAGGTTACGTTTAATACTGCCTGTCTGAAAAAATTTGAAAATGTGGAATATGTTGAAATACTATTCAATTCCGTTGAAAAGTGTATTGCTGTAAGACCATGTGATAAAGATGATATAAACGCAGTAAAATGGGGAACGATACGAAACGGAAAATGGGCGGTTTTGCCGAAAAGCTGCAAGGGTTTTTCAGAACCATTATTCGACTTGATGGACTGGAATGATGAATGTAAATATCGCTTTAGAGGGCAGTATTCAAAGGAAAATAATGAGCAAATCTTATTATTCGATTTAGAAGAACCAGAAGTAATTAAACATGAAATAATACAGGAAGATTTACCAGATGTTAATACATCTGAAGGTGTAAAAGATACAGAGAATAAAGAAGAAAATAAAACAAAGAAGATTGTCAGAACACTTTTTCCGAAGCAGTGGAAGAATCATTTTGGATGTCGGACAGAGGAAGTTGTTCTTTTACATAGAGTTAAGTATTGCGGGAATTGGGATGTGCTGCGTCCAGCTAAAACAGTAGAAGGTATGGAAGTTATATCGGAAAATCTTTTAAAAAAGCTGGATAATGAAGCACAGAACATGATAGAGAAAATGAGGTGTGCAGTATGAGTGAAATGATGATGTGTCAGGCTAATGATAATACGGAAAATGTAGATCAAAAGGCACTGGAACTGGCACAGGACTTTAGTTATGATGGCTACCAGGTTGTAAGAAGGGAGCTTTTTGCCCATTTACGAGAACCGGCGGTTGTGATACGGAGGGACAGTGTGACATTTAATACTGCTTGTATTGCTGGGTTAGAAGATGCGGTTTATATTCAAATTTTGGTGAATCAGGATAATAAAAGAATGGTAGTGCGTAAATGCGAAGAAAATGATAAGGATGCTTTGCGTTGGTGCATTGAGAAACCAGATAAAAGAAAAAGTAGAAAAATGTCAAATAAATTATTCTCAGCTATGATGTATGACATGATGGGATGGGACACGGATTGCCGATACAAGATTTTGGGACACAAGATAACGCATGAAGATGAGACTATGTATATCTTTGATTTATTGGAAACAGAGATTTTCATGGATACTAAGAGAAAGAAAAAGGTAAAAACAGTATCTTCAGAAAAGGAAACGACAGTTTCTACATCAACGGATCAGACACCAGAGCAGCGACAGGATGAAATTGCAGCGAAAGTGGCTAGAAAGCTGAACAGAATACCATTTTATCCAAAAGGATGGAAGGATTCTTTTGGTTTGCCAGTGGAGGAGCATAAAAAAGCATTGGAAACTAATTTAACAGACGGCTATATAGAATTTTCATCGACAAGGTGATAGAAGAATAGCACTCATTTTGAAAGGAGGAGTGCAGATGTCGAAAATCACAGCAAACATCACAGGGGTATCTCTGTGCCAAAAAACAGGAACAATAAGAATTTTTCGATCAACAATAAAAGAATTAAGTGATCCGAAGTATATTCGCTTCTTATTTAATCCGGAAAAGAGGACACTGGCAGTCCAGGCAGCGAAAAGAAAGGAAGCGGAGTGTTTTCGTGTGCCAGAATATAATCCAAAGGACTGGGATTTTAAAATATGTAGTATTCAGATGCAAAGAATGATCTGGAAAGTGTGTGACTGGAGTGAAAATGCCACATATCGAATAGCAGGAACACATTATCCAGAATATAATCTGGTGGAATTTGACTTAAAACAGGCTGTTGTCGTGCAAGTTGGGGAAAGTGAATAGAAGAAAGAACGAAGATTATAGGACTTCTGAGAAATCAGAGGTTCTTTTTTTATCCTTGTTTTGAGGGTGATTTAATAATCTTGTGCTTTATGAGTTAACTTTGAAAAAAAGTTGTTCCTATATTGACATTAGCAGGGCTGAGACCTGGGGAGAAGCTGTATGAAGAGAAGCTGATGGCGGAAGAGGGATTGACTAAGACGGAGAATGAGTTAATTCATATTGGGAAGCCGATTCCGTTTGATACGGATGAGTTCTTGCGGCAATCAGGTTTATTTTGAAGCAACCCCAGCAATTATTTTTGATCATAGATGGGGTTATATATATGAGATAAGAGGAAAGATGAGTGCGAAGGAAGCAATCGAACTGTATAAGAGCAGGGATGTATCGGAGAAACTATTCCGCGGAGACAAATCATATCTGGGGAATAAGAGCATCCGGGTGTATTCAGAAGAATCAGCAAGAGCGAAGATATTTGTTGCATTTGTAGCCATGATAGTGCGCTGCAAGATGTATATAAAACTAAAAGAAGAAATGAAAAAACTGGATAAGAAACTGAACTATATGACTGTACCGGCGGCAATAAAAGAGCTGGAAAAAATAGAAATGGTACGTCAGTTAGACAATATATACCGTCTGGATCATGCAGTAACAGCGAACCAGAAAGTAATATTGAAAGCCTTTGGACTGGATGCGAATAGTATAAAATACTTTGCGTCAGAGCTGAGTAAGGAACTGAAAGAAGCAGAATAAGGAAGGAAAATAAAGATGGCAAACGAAGTGAAGGTGGTCGGAGGTCCGAACAGTACTGCAAATAATTAAAAAAGCTGTCTGGATTCCGGATGCATTTGCATCCGAAACAGACCTATTTTTCCCAACAGCTGAAGGAATCCAAGAGCAGTTACCTGAGTTGGGATCATCATGACTGCAAGGATAAATGTAAACATAAATTTTTTTGCTGCCTGATGGTCAGGCAGGCACACAGGTTTCAATGTTTGATTAATAGGAAAGTTCCGGATATTTTTCTACAACTGCCTTATAGAACAGGTC
>ENA-OZJY01000210-OZJY01000210.1-human-gut-metagenome-genome-assembly--contig:-NODE-210-length-15922-cov-5.331821_pt1 | contig 15922 bp, 10 predicted proteins | sample MGYA00244823_ERZ653757 | MGnify/ENA primary metagenome ERZ653757 (study PRJEB26926, sample SAMN06165282) | human gut metagenome | biome: ENVO:00009003; feature: ENVO:2100002; material: ENVO:00002003... | reverse complement strand
ATCTACACCCTAGAGTTCGTCGGCAGCGTCAGATGTGTATAAGAGACAGGAACGATTGTCAAGAGCTTAAAATATAGAAGGGGTTATCTTAATCGATGCAAAAATGCAGATTTAATCCTCTGCAAAACCGAAGCCATGTTTCAGTCTGTGCCTGAGCTTTATAGACATAAAGCAATCCTGTTTACAGACGTAGCAGTAGAAGAGAATATTATAGAAGGGACGGATGTAGAAATAGCACATTCTGATATAGTAGAAATTCTCTCTGTGGGGCGATTGGATGCATGGAGAGGATTCGATCTTCTCATTGAAGCTTTTGAGAAAGCCAAAAAGCTTTGTCCTCAAATACATTTGACTATTCTCGGTAATGGAATGAACCGGAAACGATTACAACATCTCATTCAAGAAAAGAACTTACAACAAGATTGCAGTATGTTGGGAGGAGTCCCGATAGAACAGTACAATAGAATAATGACTCAATCTGATATTATAGTCAATAGTTGCCTCAAAGAGGGCGCTGTTACTGTTAGTTTTGATTCTATGCGATATAGTAAGCCTTTAATTTGTATCGATTCAGGTGGTTTTACACGATATTTTTCAGATGACTATGCTATTGTGCTTCCTCAACAGAAAAGAGAGTCATTAGTACAATCTATGTGTGATGCAATTGTTAAGTTGGCATTAAATGTGGATTTACGCAAAGAAATGGGAAGAAAAGCACATCAAGCAGGCAAGCAATTTGTATGGAATGAAAAGGGAAAACAAATACGAGATGTTATCAATAGCTATCTTCATAGCTAAAACAATTAATGTTTGTACTTATGATCAACTGCCAAAGGAAAATCATTTGTTTCCACCTTTTCAATGATTATAGTGGTAGCCCGAAAGTATTGCATATGGTGTTGGAGAGGATTTTAAAGTATGACTATAAGGTGGAACTTATAACCTCATACAATGGTATACTAGATGATTTATCTAAATATCCCAACTTAAAAAAGTATAGCTATATATATCGTTTTTCTAATAATCCGATAGTGACAATGTCACGCTATGCGATGATACAACTATATACTTTCTTTTTTGCCTTCCGATACTTGTCCAAAAAGAATGTGGTGTTCTATATCAATACGCTATTACCCGTAGGACCGGCATTGGCAGGACGGATAATGGGAAAGCCGGTGGTATATCACTACCATGAGAATGCTTTTGCGAAAGGAAGGTTCTATAAGGCATTATGCCGCTGCATGCAAACATTGGCTTCAGAAATAATCTGTGTGTCAGACTATCAACGGTTGTTCTTGAAGCGAAGAGATGGGGTGGTGGTGACACCCAATGCTGTGTCCGAAGTGTTTGTAAATAGATTGATCCCTGCACCCAAAGAGGCTTTTGAACGGAAACGAGTATTGATGCTCGGGTCTTTGAAACTTTATAAAAGTCCGCTAGAATTTATTGCATTGGCTCAGTATCTGCCACAATTTGCCTTTGAACTGGTGGTGAATGACACACAGGAAAACATTAATCACTTCTTAAAAGAGCATAAGATAAATATAAGCAAAAACCTCACTATATATCCTCGACAGAATGATGTTGTACCTTTCTATAATCAGGCTTCACTCGTTTTAAATCTTTCCGATAAAAAACAGGTAGTGGAGACATTCGGACTGACAGCATTGGAAGCAATGAGTACCGGGCTACCAGTAATAGTGCCCACAGAAGGAGGAATTGCAGAGATGGTTGTGGATGGAGAGAACGGTTACAAGATAGACGTACAAAATCTTAATCAGATAGCCGAATGTATAAAAACAATTCTATCTGACGAAACTCTTTATATGGAATTAGCCCAAAATGCACTCGCTTATTCCAAAAGATTCAGTGAAGCAAAGATGGTAAATAGCATTGAAATGATACTAAACAGGAAATAAAACAATCCTTTTATATTTATGAAACAAGTAGCTATCGTAGGCATCCAAGGTGTGCCTGCAAAATATGGCGGCTTTGAGACTTTGGTGGAGAACATTATTGGTGATAACTGTTGCTCCGAAGTCCGTTATACCGTTTTTTGTAGTGGTAAGGATTATACCACACGCATGAAAACCTACAAAGGAGCACAACTGAAGTACATCCCGCTATTCCATGCCAATGGGGTACAAAGCACTCCTTATGATATTCTGTCGATGCTTAGATGTTTGCGAGGTTATGATACCGTAATCATATTAGGCGTATCAGGCTGTGTTTTTTTGCCCGTCTTCAGACTGTTGTATCGGAAGCAATTAATAGTGAACATTGACGGATTGGAACACCGGAGGGCCAAATGGGGTAAGTTTGCCAGATGGTTTCTGCGAACAAGTGAAGCGATGGCCGTACGCTATGCTGACGTAATCATAGCCGACAATAAAGGAATACAGGACTACGTATGGAATACGTATCATAAGAAAGCCGAATTAGTAGCCTATGGAGGAGATCATGCACAAAGAAATGTCACCGAAGAAAGGCAGAACGAAATTCTGAGGCAATACGGAATCGCTCCCGGAAACTATGCCGTCAGTGTATGCCGTATTGAGCCGGAGAACAACAGCCATCTGATCCTGAAAGCCTTTGCTACTTCTGGAAAGAATCTGGTGTTTGTGGGAAATTGGAAACGGAGCGAATACAGCCGACAACTCAAAGAAGAATATTGTGGTCGGAAAAATATACAGATGGTAGATTCTGTGTATGACCTTGATATACTCTATGCACTGCGCAACCAATGCAGGTGCTATATCCACGGACATAGTGCAGGCGGCACAAACCCTTCGTTAGTGGAAGCTATGTTTTTCGGCAAACCGATTTTAGCTTACGACGTGATTTATAATCGTGAGACAACAGAAAACGAAGCTCATTACTTCAAAACAAATGAAGAACTGGTAGAATTGCTACATGACAGCCCCGAGGACGGATACAAGATGCGGGAGATTGCAAAGCAACATTATACCTGGGCTTTTATAGCTCAACAATATAAAGCATTACTTTCATCCCACAAATAACTAACCATCTTCACAAAAGAAAACTCATCAGTAAAATATTTTATAAGCTATTCGTACTGATCGAATTATTTATAGCAGCAAAGTGCCGGAAACAATCACCCTACTTAGTGATTGTTTTCGGCACTTTCTTTATAGAAGAGCCATAAGAAGGAAAACATTCATCATTTTCCTAACGTCCAGTTAATAGCATTCCTGAACATCTTCGTGAAATCTTCCGTCTCATACAGCCTCTTGCTGTGCCCTATCTGGAAATAAACATTGCGCGCTTTTTTACCTTCGTTCACCCATACCACAGGATGATCGCCCATCTTGATATCCGAAGCAGGCGTATAGGTAGCCTCATCAACACTGGCTAGCACACGCACATTCGGACGTGGACTCTTGTCATAAGTGTACCACTCATCATCAGGCACCACGAAAGAAGCCTGTACTCCCTTCATCACCGGGTGTTTCTTATCCTCCACAAGCACCGTACCATCAGCAAGCGGCGCTATATAATTCTGGAAACGTACACCACCCATAAAATCAGAGAACCATTGCCACAGTGGAAAACCGTCAAACTCACCCAACAAAGTGGCATGATGGAAACCAATCCAACCACCTTTACCTTCCTCTATATATTTGACGAAAGCATCTTCCGCTTCTTTCGGCCATGTATAAGGAGGATAATCCAACTGGATAATCAGATTGAACTGGGACAGATAAGTCTCCGTAATAGGTTTGGCATTGTTTATCTCGGTAATACTGAAATTCATCTTTCTACTTTCATCAGTCAGCCACTTCAGACCCGCATCCGTAAATCCACCATGCTGACCACCTCTTTCCGTCAAGACCAGCACCTTAGTTCTATGCTTCTTACCAAGCAGATTCTCAGCCACCGTACGACGCAAATCTCCTTGCTCATTATCACCACTATAGTCCCAATACATACCACCCAATAAATCTCTATCCAAGATATATTGACACTTGATTGCCAGTGAACGGGCATTTTCAAAACCGAATACCAGCGTATCATTTTTATTAACCAGATAAGGAACCTGGGCAACCGTATCCCACTTTTCAGTATAATCACCACCGGTACTTCCTACTTTATTAAAATCCTGGAAACTGGGGTATCCATCTCCGCCACGACCATAAAAAGGCATCCCCATCACCAGCATGGAAGGTGGCACACCGGCTTTCAGATGCGCAGTAACAGCCTCATCCGACGTAATGCCTCCACTGTTTGCAGACCGATAAAGTGCCGAATGGTGTTTCGGTGCAGAGGCCATGTCATAAGCCATGATATTCACAAAGTTAATAAAAGGAAGAATAGCTTTGAAGTCGATATACTTCGCTGAAGCCACAGTGGCAAGTGTCAATTCCTTCTGATCACCTATCGCTGCCCTGATATCTTTCATCAGAAGTGTAAAGTTCTCCGTGTCATCGGGTGAAGCTGAAATGTTCGCCATTGAACTCGTGGGATATTCCCAATCGATATCGATGCCATCCAGATCAAATTCCTTCACTACCCGGTCGCAATCCTTAGCAAATGCCCGGCGATATTCATCATTGGCAGCCATTTCACTGAAACGTCCACTCCCCCATCCGCCGACAGACAGAAGTACTTTCAATTCGGGATTTTGCTTCTTCAGGTCCACAATTTGTTTCAAGCGTTCTTCATTGTCAATCCTGACGCCATCAAAACTTTCGTTTACATGACCGAAAGCATAATTAATATGCGTCATGTACTGGGGTTCCGGCACAATGTTACTCCAAGAAGTTACATACGCCACAATCACTTTGGAACTCAAGGGGTTCGCTGTGCTTTCCCCCGACTTGGTGGTGCTACATGAAGCCAATATGGCTAAAGCAGCCGCCATCATCATTCTAATCTTTTTCATAAGTATTATAATTAATCAGCTGTTTGACGAATACGTGAACCTATCAATGCGTAATAGAGCATGAATATCTCGCCCAAAAGTACAATAAACCAAGACCATCTCCAACTTCCGAGCACATCAGCCAGTATTCCCTGCAACAAAGGCAGGATGGCACCACCCACTACACCTACCATAAATACCCCGGAAGCCACAGATGTATATTTGCCCAAATGGGCTACGGACAGGGTAAAGATGGCTCCCCACATAATAGAATGGAACAATCCGACTGCCGTCAGCAACCACGGATTATTCAGAAGGATAGCCAACAAAGCAAGTGCTCCTGCCGAAACCGTAGTTACAACCAACTGCACACGAGGAGAAATCTTACTCAAAGAGCTTCCTACCAACCGCCCCACGAGCATCCCGCCCCAATACAGTGTAGCCATTAATGCCGGAGATGCATAATTCATTTCAATGGCATACAGATTGATATTGGCACCTATACAGACTTCCACGCCCACATAACAGAATATAGCACAGACTCCTAAAGTGAGATGCCGGAACGACCAGATACTCTTTTCCAGCTTCTCACCTTTCTCTATCCGAGTTCCCTGTATATCCGGCAAAGATAGTTTCATTAACAGGAAAACAATCAAAGAAATCACCACTATCAGCACCAGGAATGGAATCATTAACTGATCTATCCGGATATCTTCCATTGCTAAGCCACCGAAAACAACACCCGTAACAAAATAAGGTGCCAAAGTGGTTCCTACAGAATTGGCTGAGCCACCAATGGCAAGACGTTGAATGGCTTGCGTACCTTTCACATGGCAAGCCGTGAGATAAGGATTGATAACCACCTGCAAGATGGTAGCAGAAGCTCCCACCACAAAAGACCCCAAAAGGAAAATAAAGAAACCACCGGGAATAACATTTCCTCCAGCATGCCAGTTGGCTTCCGGAAAGAAAACCGTAAAATAAGAGGAAGCGAAAAATAATCCCAAACCAACCACCATTACCAACAGTCCGCGCATCAGCGTACCTTTATAACCATATTTACTAATCCAGGACGACCCTACCCGACCACAGACCGGATAAGCCAGGAACCAGGAGAAGGTAATCAATGTGGCGAATGTGTTTTTCAGGCCACCCACTTCGGCAAGGAATGTTTCTTTCAGCGGTCCCTGGAACTGAGTATTGGCAGTAGTAAGGAAACCTACAATGAAAAACAGGAATACCATTGTGATAAATGGCCCCATATAGTTCACTTGTTTTTCTTGTTGTGTCATAGTATCATGTATTAAATAAAAGAAATTCGCAATTCGGGTGAAGCTGAAGTACCGATGCAGGAACTTCCGGTGTAACGGGTCCCTCCAGCATTTTCCTGACGATATCCGCCTTGTTCGCACCTTTGGCAACCAATACGATTTTACGGGCCTGCATGATGTTCCGGATTCCCAAAGTAGCACCACCCAGTTCTTTCTCCGGTGGTGTATTCGTTTCCCGTCGGATACGTTCCTCCAGTTCCGTATTCATTTGAGTCACCCATGTTTCTCCTCCTAAGGGAGAACCTGGTTGATTAAAACCCAGATGGCCATTCTCACCCAATCCCAAAATCAATAAGTCAATGCCTCCACGGCTCTCTATTTCTTGCTGGAAAAGCTTGCAGGCTTTGTCAAAATCATCAGAGACTGTAGGTAGCATCAGGAAGTTGTCTTCTTGGATGCCCAGCGTATCGATCAGTTCTGTCTTCAGCATTGTGTAACATGCACCTGCATACTCACGGGGTACATTAGTCACCTCGTCCAGTCCGAAGAATGTAACAGAAGAAACATCAAAAGGATATCGGGAATAGATTTCTCCAACCAGGCGATGCAGGTTGCCGGTAGTACGCCCTGTAGAAAGTCCGATAACACTTTCCGGCTTATTCAGAATTTCACCAATAATGCGCCATGCAGCGATACAATCAAACTCTTTTTCACTCTTTGCTATAGTTATTTTCATGAGTCTACTTTTTTATCACTAATCATTAATCACTAACCATTAATCACTATTTACATATTCATCGCCACTGCGCCCGCACCCAACAAACCTATAAAACCCGGGTTAAGTTTAGTGATAACCACGCCATTGGTTACAAAGCGCATCGTAGTAGGATGAAGTTTCTCCAGTATTTTCTCATGAATATATCCGTCGGACACAATGCCGCCACCCAATACCACCGTATCAGGATCAGTAACCCGTACCAGATTCATGATAAGATTTGCCAAAGCTTCCGAAGCATTTTCAACCAGAGCCACACACAAAGGATCTCCTTTCTGGCTTAGCGCAAAGACTTCGCTGATCAGTACTCGTTCTCCCTTTTCTGCCGGGATATGCAGATTGGTTTCATACCGGTTGCGAAGAAGACGGGCGCAATTATCAAAACCGATACCGGCAGCAATGGCCTCCACACAATCCATTCTTCCACAACCACACTTAATGCCAAGATTCACTCCCACACGCACGTGCCCTACCTCACCCGCATTGAAGTGACTGCCACGTATCTGCCTGCCATTGATAACCGTACCGACGGCAATACCTGTACCTACATTAATATAAATAAAGTTCTTGGATATTTGTCCGAATCCCCAGACACGTTCAGCGCGAGTGGCACTTTTCACATCATTATCTATATGGCAGGGGATACCATAAATATCCGACAATTCCTTTGCCAGCGCTATCGGTTGCGTCCGACTCGGATCAATCTGTAACCAAATGCCCTGATTAGAATCCACACGCCCTATCAGCCCGACTCCCATACCGACAGGTTTCTGGTCACACCAACCCACCGTACGGATATAATCATCGAGTGACGACTTTATGATTTCCGAAGCTGCTTGCTGGTTAAAATATCCGGAGTCATATTTCTTATACCTTAAAATATTACCATGGCTGTCCACCTCACCAATCAGTAGCTTGGTTCCACCCAAATCAAGACCTAAATAAGTTTCCATTCTTTATTGCGTTTTTAATATTGTTTACTGTCCACAATATTACGCACTATCAGGAAAACGGGAGTTGATTATCTAACAAAAAAGGTTTGATACCTGTCCGTGGTGGTTAAAAAGCTATCTTTAATACTTTAAATCTTGCTGGGACTCGTACCAAACTGCTTTTTAAAGCAAGTACTGAAGTATTTTGAATCAGAAAATCCAACCATGGAAGATACTTCACCAATCGAAAATCTTCGGGAAGCCAGAAGTTCTTTCGCCTTATTCAGACGAACAATACGGATAAAATCATTAGGTCCCTGCCCGGTCAAGGTCTTGATCTTATTATAAACGGAAGTACGGCTCATGCCCAACATACGGCAAAAGTCGTTGATAGAGAATTCTGAATTAGAAAGTTCTTCATCAATCACTTCCATCACTTTATCCATAAACTCCTTGTCCAGCTGGCTGGTATAGTCCGTATCTTCCGGTGGAGTATCCATGGACAGCACCGTATCGCGAAGATGCTGCCTGTTCTGGAGGATATTCCGTATCCGGACTTTCAGGACAGAGAGGTCGAAAGGTTTAATTATATAATCATTCGCTCCGGCTTCGAGTCCGAATATGATATTCTCCCTTTCACTCAGAGCCGTCAATAGTATCACAGGAATATGGCTCGTATCGACAGAAGACTTCAGTATACGGCACAATTCATCACCTTCTAACACGGGCATGACAATATCCGAAATAATGATATCCGGATTGATCTCCCTTGCCATCTCCAAAGCCTTCCCGCCATCGGGCACTCCGATTACTTTATATTCTGATGACAAACTGTTCATCAGATACTCCCTCATATCTTTATCATCCTCAGCCAGAAGCAACACATTCTTACCGGCATCTTCCTGCTCCGGGAAGGTATCAACAGCGGATATTTCCTGCGTATTTTCTTTTCGCTCAACAACTATCCCCGACTTTATCTTCAACGGGAATGTAACGGTAAATGTCGTCCCTTTACCTTCCGTACTGCTAAACGAAATATCACCGTGATGCTGCTTCACAATCCTCCGTGTAATCATCAGCCCGATACCTGAACCTGTTTCCTGAAAGTTCATGGCATTCTGTGCCCGATAATACTCATGAAAGATATTTCTTTGTTCTTCTTTTGGAATGCCGATACCTGTATCTTTTACTTCAATCGACCATTTCTTCTTCGTTGTTCTTACCGTAATATAGATAATCCCTTTCTCCGTATATTTCAAGGCATTCGAAAGGAGATTGTCCACAATATGATCCATCTTATCCCGGTCCATCCACACCTGCGGCATGTCCGCCTCTGTCTTCAACTGAATTTCCACTCCCTTTTGCAGGACGGCCATGTGGAACTCCGCTATCTTTTCTTCCAGATAAGCTTTGATATCGTAAGGAGAGACTTTCAGACATTCGGCATGCAGTTCCGTTTTCTGTAAGTCCAACAACTGAGTAACCATACTCAACAGTTTCTCGGCATTCTTCACAGCTACCGCCACTGTCTTCTTACTTTCTTCCGGAAGTTCCCGCTGTGCTTCAAGTTCGCTCAGAGGTGCCTTTATCAAGCTGATCGGGGTGCGTATATCATGCGCTATGCTGATAAAGGAACGTATCTTCTCCTTTACCCGGTCTTCATTGGCTTTATGCCTCCGATACTGCACAAAGATATAAACAAAGACAGAAAGCAATATAAAATAAAACAGCAATGCCCACCATGAAACCCAGTAAGGACTACTGATTACCACCTTCAGACTGCGCTCCCCTATCTGTTGCCCGGTATATTTATCGAATGCCCGTAACCGGAATGTGTATGTACCGGAAGAAAGGTCCATATAGTTCACGCTCCGCACCGAATTGGAATGTTCCCATTCTTCATTATGCCCCTCCAACATATACTCATACCTTATTCTGTGCGGAGCCGTAAAATTGATGGCAGAGAAAGAAATGGAGAATGAATTCTGGTTATAGTTCAAGCCGATCTTCTGCGTGTCGTTGATATTAGTCTTTAAAAGGGAACCTTTCATACCCGCCCTCACCGATTCATAAAGCAATTTAAAATCTGTCAGTATCAGTTCGATAGGGCCATGCTGTCCGAAGTTCAGCGAAGGAGAAAAGGTTATCACTCCCTCCGCCGTACCAAAAGCGAGGCATCCGTCGTCCAGCTTGAAGGCTGAATTAGGGTTATAATATCCCCAGGTGATATCCAGAAAATCGTTTGCACTGATCAGAATATCGTTTGATAAGTCCAGGCAATAGAGTTCTTTTTCCGTACTGAACCAGATACGGCCATCGTTATCTTCCGACAGGCTATTAATGGAATTGGAAGCAAGACCGTCATCCGTAGTATAGGCACGCGCCTCTCCTCTATCAGGGTTGAAACGTACCAATCCTTCTCCGTCGGTGGCAAGCCATATATCTCCGGATGAAGATTGCAATAAGCATCGGATAGGATAGTGCAGGGAAATATCTCCGAACTTCTGATGCCACTGTGCTTTTCCCGTAGCTTTATCGAAAACAGCCAGACCACTACATCCTGCTATCAGTAATGAACCGTCTCTACCGGACTTCAAGTCTCCTACACAATCAATCGGATAATAGGTATAAGTATTCGTCAGCATATTGTAGCGTGTAAATTCGCCTTCAATACCACCTATCCAAAGATAATCACCTTCCGCATGGATAGCATAAATGTAATCGGTGGCCACACCCTTGTCCGAACCGGTTTTCCGTTTTTCCATCTTTTGCACCTTGCCTGTTCCCTTATGGATAGCATAAAGACCGATACCATATCCACCGACCCAGATGTTTCCTCTTGAATCTTCAGCAAGAGCCAATACAACTTTAGAACCATGCTCCGTACCATCCAGAAAGTGCTTCCATTGACGTTGTTTGTTCCGGTAAAGGCTGACTCCATTGTTTGTGCCATACCAGCAATCTCCCTCGGAATCCTGAAATATGACATTGATATGATCCGATTTCAGGGAATTAGTATTATTCTGTTCATGCTTCATTCTCCTTACATCAGGAATATTGGGGTCTAAATAGCTGATGCCATTGGTGGAAGTACTCACCCAAATGCCGCCAAATTCATCTACACAAATATCAGAAACAGTATTGCCATTCAGACTTCTTTCATCATCTTCATTGGTGATATAATGCTTCAGAAGCCGTTCCGTAGTCCTGTCTATCTGGAAAACACCGGCACCGTCAGCTCCTATCAGCAAGGTATTATCAGGAGCCTGTGCAAAAGTGCGAATGGGAACATGGGGGATGAACTCTTTGAAAGACCGCACCTTCCTTGTCGATTTATCCACGACAAAAGCCCCGTCGGAAAAGGTACCTACAAATAATTTATCTTCGAAAGCACACAATGATTCGACATGCATTTCCGCGGGAAGAGGTATCGCTTCCTCTGAAGAAAAACCGGTTTTATTCGCTTGCTTCAACCGATAGATACCTTTATTGGTTCCGGCACAGAATTCTGTATCATCTATCTGCACAATGCAATTGACGCATTGTCCTTTCAACCCGGCAAGCAATAAGCCGGACTTTTCTTCCCAACAGTAAACACCCGTTGACATACACAGCCAAAGGCGGTTATCCACATCAAAAAGGATATTATTCAAGACCGGAAAAGAAAGATATCCGGATGCATCGACACGCAGTTGAAAAGCATCCGTCCGATTATCGTACGCGTATATCTTTCCGTTCTTCAAGGCAATCCAGATATTCCCCGAATAATCACAGGTCATGGTAGTGGAAGACAGGATATGATCTTTGGACTCCACCGTTTCGTCCAGCTGATAGTGTTTTATTTCATTGCCGTCATACCGGTCTACCCCCATATGGGTATAGGCCCATATAAAACCGGCAGAATCTTTACTGACCTGAAATACCTGCCGGCTGCTCAACCCTTCTTTTATACTCAGGGGACGAAACGAACCGGCAAATAAAGTGAAGCATTGAAGGAGAAATATAAGTAAGGTGAAAATGTATTTTATCATAATATCGTTATTATCTGTCCGCATTACACATTTATAGGTTTCGCGGATGCAATATTAGACACAAATATAAAAAAAGTGGTTTAAAAACTATCCAAATAGGTTTGATTTCTATTACTTTTGTCCATCAAACCAATAAACCGTGATAGGCCATGCTCAGCAAGCTTAAATTAAACCAGCTCTATTTCAAAGACACGCAGTTCGCTAACCTGATGACGCGACGCATCTTCAACGTCCTTCTGATAGCCAATCCTTATGACGCTTTCATGCTGGAAGACGACGGACGCATTGACGAAAAAATCTTTAATGAATATACTTCACTTTCTCTGCGCTATCCACCCCGCTTTACCCAGGTATCGACTTGCGAGGAAGCCTTGGCACAACTCTCTACCGTACCGTTCGATCTCATCATCTGTATGCCGGGAACGGGAGATAACGACAGTTTCGATGTGGCGCGACACATCAAGAGCCTTTACGAACATATTCCTATGGTGATACTGACCCCTTTCAGCCACGGTATCACCAAACGCATCGCCAACGAAGACCTGAGTCCTTTCGAATATATCTTCTGCTGGCTGGGAAACACGGACCTACTGGTGTCTATCATCAAACTGATAGAAGACAAGATGAACCTGGAACACGACGTAAATGAAGTAGGTGTGCAGGTGATTCTGGTTGTGGAGGACGGTATCCGTTTTTATTCATCCATATTGCCCAACCTCTATAAGTTCGTATTGAAACAGAGCCAGGAGTTCAGCACCGAAGCATTGAACGCCCACCAGCGCACGTTGCGTATGCGTGGACGTCCGAAGATTGTACTGGCCCGTACGTATGAAGAAGCTATAGGCATTTACGAGAAATACAAAAATAATATATTAGGAGTCATTACCGATGTCCGCTTTCCACGTGTGGAACGTGGTGAAAAGGACGGACTTGCCGGTATCAAGCTTTGCGCTGCCATCCGTAAGGAAGATCCCTTCGTACCGCTCATCATTCAGTCGTCCGAATCGGAGAATGCGCTTTATGCTTCAAAATATGGTGCCGCCTTTATCGATAAGAATTCCAAGAAGATGGACGTAGACCTGCGCCGCATCGTATCGGACAATTTCGGTTTCGGCGACTTTATCTTCCGCAATCCCGACACACTGGAAGAGATAGCCCGTGTAAAGAACCTGAAGGAATTACAAAACATCCTTTTTGCCGTACCGGCAGAGTCATTCCTTTATCATATCAGCCGCAACCATGTCAGCCGTTGGCTCTACTCACGCGCCATGTTCCCGGTAGCTGAATTTCTGAAACCTATCACCTGGAACAGTTTGCAGGATGTGGACGCCCACCGTAAAATCATCTTCGAAGCAATTGTAAAATACCGTAAGATGAAGAACCAGGGTGTGGTAGCCGTGTTCAAGCGTGACCGTTTCGACCGCTACTCCAACTTCGCCCGCATCGGTGACGGCTCATTGGGAGGTAAAGGGCGCGGCCTCGCTTTCATCGACAATATGGTGAAGCATCACCCTGAATTCGAAGAATTCGATAACGCCCGCGTTGCCATTCCCAAGACCGTAGTGCTCTGTACTGATGTCTTCGACGAGTTTATGGAGACAAACAATCTGTATCAAGTAGCCCTTTCGGATGCGGAGGACGATGTGATCCTGCGATACTTCCTGAAAGCGAAGTTACCCGACCGACTGGTAGAAGACTTCTTTACCTTCTTTGATGTAGTGAAGTCTCCGCTTGCCATCCGTTCGTCTTCTTTGCTGGAAGATTCACACTATCAACCTTTTGCCGGAATATACAATACGTATATGATCCCCTATCTGGATGATAAATACGAAATGCTCCGTATGTTGTCCGATGCCATAAAAGGTGTGTACGCTTCGGTCTACTTCCGCGACAGTAAAGCATATATGCAGGCCACAAGCAATGTCATCGACCAGGAAAAGATGGCGGTCATTCTGCAAGAGGTAGTCGGCAACCAATATGGTGACCGTTACTACCCCAGTATGTCCGGTGTGGCACGCTCGCTGAACTATTATCCTATCGGTGATGAAAAAGCCGAAGAAGGTACTGTGAACCTCGCCCTCGGTTTGGGAAAATATATCGTAGACGGTGGTATGACACTCCGCTTCTCTCCCTATCATCCCCATCAGATATTGCAGACCAGCGAAATGGAAATAGCACTGAAAGAGACGCAAACCCGTTTCTACGCTCTCGACCTGCGTAATGCCGGACACGATTTCTCTATGGACGACGGCTTCAACCTGTTGAAACTGCACGTGAAAGAGGCGGAAAAGGACGGAGCACTGAATTATATAGCCTCTACCTACGATCCCTACGACCAGATTATTCGCGACGGTCTATATCCCGGCGGGCGCAAAGTCATCACCTTCGCCAATATCCTGCAACACGACGTTTTCCCGTTGGCACGCATACTGCAACTGGTACTGAAATACGGTGAACAGGAAATGCGCCGCCCCGTTGAAATAGAATTTGCCGCCACCATGAGTCGGGAACAGGACAAATCGGGTACTTTCTACCTGTTGCAGATACGCCCCATCGTAGATACGAAAGAGATGCTGGACGAAGATCTGACAGCCATACCTGACGATAAAGTACTGCTTCGCTCCAACAATTCCTTGGGACATGGAATTATGAATGATATCTATGATGTCATCTATGTGAAGACGGATGATTACAGCGCATCACACAATCAAGAGATTGCCTGGGAAATAGAGAAACTGAACCAACAATTCCTTGATGAAGGCAGGAACTATGTTCTCGTTGGTCCCGGACGTTGGGGTAGCAGTGACACATGGCTGGGTATTCCTGTAAAATGGCCACATATCAGTGCCGCCCGCGTCATTGTGGAAGCCGGATTGACGAATTATCGCGTAGATCCCAGCCAAGGGACCCACTTCTTCCAGAACCTGACTTCTTTCGGTGTAGGCTACTTCACTATTAATGCCTTTATGAATGATGGCGTGTATGATCAGGACTTCCTGAATGCACAACCGGCCGTACACGAAAGCAAGTATCTGCGGCATGTCCACTTCGAACAACCTGTAACAGTAAAGATGGATGGCAAGAAGAAGCTGGGTATTGTGCTCTTACCCGGTGAGTGAACATGCAAAAGATGCCATCTGCATCAGTAGGTATTAGTCTTTCTGCTGATGCAGTATGATCATCACCACTTCGCTGGGCGCAAAGAGCCGGATGTTCTTATTGGATGTACCGATGCCATTGGTTATAATCATCGGTATGTGATGCGAGTTGTATTTCAATCCGGTGCGGAAACGCTTACCATAATGGGATGGAATGATTGGTGCGTACAAGCCAAATAGAGTGACCTGTCCTCCATGAGTATGTCCGGCAAGTACGAGATCGGTATTCGTAATGGGAACATCTTCCGCATAGTCAGGCGTATGCGTCAGCAGAATGACAAAATCATCGGGTGAAAGTCCAAGTGTGGGAGATGTGCCATTCTTCTTTAAATTGAAAGGATTACGTACGCCGGCAATCAAAATTTCTTCTCCGTCCCGTCTCAAAGTATCTACTTTATGTTCCAGCAAGTGCATACCGTACTTCTGCAATCCACGTACAATATCATCATAACAGGCTTCATAGTCATTATTGCCCAGTACGACATACGTCCCCATCGGTGTTTTCACCCCGGACAGGGCAGCCAAAAGGGGCTGAACATATTCGCAACCTTCATGCAAGTCACCACCTATCAACAATGCATCTGCATGCTGGTTATTGAGCAACTTGACTAAATTAGCCAATCCCCTCTCTTTGAAAAGACTTCTATAATGCAAGTCGGATATAAAGGCAATACGAAAACCATCGAAAGCAGTTGGTACATCGGGATGGGTAAATTCATAAGTCCTTACCCGACTGATGCCTTTATATCCGGAACCGGACTTGGAAGACGAAAACATACTGCTACCCGACTTACAGGAAGAAAAGAATAGTAAGGAAAGGATACATACTGTCTCTTATACACATCTGACGCTGCCGACGAACTCTAGGGTGTA
>ENA-OZJY01000208-OZJY01000208.1-human-gut-metagenome-genome-assembly--contig:-NODE-208-length-15949-cov-5.031710_pt1 | contig 15949 bp, 9 predicted proteins | sample MGYA00244823_ERZ653757 | MGnify/ENA primary metagenome ERZ653757 (study PRJEB26926, sample SAMN06165282) | human gut metagenome | biome: ENVO:00009003; feature: ENVO:2100002; material: ENVO:00002003... | reverse complement strand
CTACACCCTAGAGTTCGTCGGCAGCGTCAGATGTGTATAAGAGACAGCTATTACGGCTATCCACAGGGATTACACCCACACAACTCCAGTACTTCTTCGGCTTAGCCTTCATTCCGGGCATGTGATATTTTCCCTCATCTGCCACAGATTCAGATATCCATGGACTTTCAGAGAAACGATAAGGAACACTGCCAATCGCTTTCAGCCCAGCAAAAAGCAACAGGAAACCAATAATAAACTTCATGATTCAACTTAAAAAAATACCTATTGAAAACTGTTATCCTACCTACTAACTATAACTGTATCTCAAAAACCGGAGAATAATTATACTTAGCCTGTATACCTTCACCCAGATCTTTGGGCAGTGCACCGATACGGAAGAAGTACTTCTGTCCGGCTTTCAACTTCTTACCTTCGTCAGAGTTCAAGTCCAATGTCAATGTAAAGACTTTATTCGCATTCCGGTTATTATTCTCAAAATTGATATCATCGCCTTCAATATTAGCCGTTACATGTGCCAGATTGAAAGAGTTGGACGGATTCTGATCCGATTGAGCAAACAAGGCCACCTTTTCGGCTTTACCTGTTCTGTGACCATACTGTAATTTAAAGGTGGCAACAATAGCGTTATTCTCTTTCTTCACAATGGGCTCTTTGATACGGATATTCGGAATCACCCTGAAATCAAGCCTATTTTCTCCTTTGTCGAAACGATATCCTTTAATCGTATCCAGCTTCACAAAGTTGCCATTATTCATAATGACATCATAAGTACCGGAGAAAACAAGATTGTTTCTGTATTCCCCATTCAGCATGAGCTTCCATTGCTGCACCTTGCGGATAGCATATCCATACTCTATAACCTGCACACAAGCTGCATCACCACTGGTACCAATTTCCTGCTGGATCAACTCTTCTGTTTCGGCATCAATTACCGCACCATATACTTGTGCATCCGGACCATCAAAATTATCCAGCTCGCAGCTTACCATGAAAACCGCTGCACTGATTCCGGCTATTATATATTTAATCTTTCTCATATTCTGTACTAATTTAAAAGTTAAGGATTCTGAATCATTTGGTTAATGGCATTGCGTGGTACATCTTCATAGTATTCGGAGATTGAATAGCTATTGGGACCATTCAGGCTTGCTCCCATAGTGGTTTTACGCACAAATATCAGGGAAGGATTCGTATCACGCAAATCAAGCATAGGCACCAGAATGTCATGAGAGAAATTATTCATCAACGTATGCAGCACTCTCCAACGACGCAAATCCCAGATACGGATATTCTCAAAAGCGAGTTCCACAAAACGTTCGTTTCTCACATTCTCTCTTGTTAATTCTATTTCATTAGTATGTGCGGCTCTCTTACGAATATCATTCAACGCTTTTGCTGCAATAGTCTTATCCCCCAACCCGCTTTCGCAGACTGCTTCAGCATAATTCAGCAACACTTCCGCATAGCGAAATACGATATAATCCAACGTCGTCTTATGATATTGCGCCGGCATACTTTCACTGATCATCTTTCTCATGAGGAAACCAGACATGGAATGAGTTCCGTCTCCTGGCCAGAAACCGGACACCTGATGCTTTTCACCTCCTAAAGAATAGTAAGTCTTACCGTCTTTTCCGGTCACTGTAGTCGGAACGCGATACAATTCTGTTCCATCCGGTTGAATCACACCGCCTTGCATCACAATCTTAGTCCCTTTCCATTCGGTACCGGGAAGTATGATGGAAGCCCACAGACGAGCATCCTTCGCTTTTTTCTCATCTCCATAAGCGATGCCATTAAACAAATCATAAGGGGTATCCTTATTTACTTTGATATAATCAGTATAACCAGTATCAAAACCTGCATTGGAATAATTGTCATTGACACGAGTCTTGACCTTTGCATCCGAACGGATACCCGGCAGGTCCGTATAATCTTCATAAGCATCTACCAAATTAAGAGCTGGAGACATTTTACCCTGTCCCTGTGTCTGGTAAGGCTCGATAAAGTAATTTAAACTGCTGGCAAACTCAGATCCTTCTTTTACAATACCTTTAATAAAAATAGCCTCTCCGTCTGTTTGGTTCGGATTAACAAAGATACTACGATAGTTCTCCTCCGCTTCCTTTGGACTGGCAGGATTCGGTTTATACAGTTTATGGTTCGATTCTGTCATAATAGTCAGGGAAGCATCAATGCAATGTTGATAAAAATAGGCTGCATTTTCAGGTTTCATTCCGGCTAAGCCTTTTGTCACAGCCTCTCCTTCCATCGGCGCCAGTTCTCCGAATTTGGCAATAGAAGCAGCATACAAAGCGGCACGAGATTTTAAAGCCAATGCCGCCCATCTGGTTGCCCGTCTGTCCGAACGCTCTTTAGGAAGTTGTGCGGCTGCAAGATCGCATTGCTGCATTACATAATCCCATGTATCATACTCTGTACTACGTGGAACCACCAAAGCTCCCGGATTAGCCGGATCATACTCCTGCAATTCCTTGATCAGCGGTACTCCACCAAATTTTTCTGCCAGGTAGAAATATACATAAGCAGTCATGAAAGCAGCCTCTCCTTCCAGTTCTTTCTTTTCACTGTCACGAATATCCAGTGTAGGGATGATGCTTTTCAGCAAATTAATATTACGAAGCGTTTCATAGCCATGATTAAAATAATCCGCACGAATAACGTATCCCGGTGACTGCTCCCCCCACTGACTTTGTACAGCTTCCTCACAGATATTGGCATACCATAATAAACCAATATTCCCTGTCGGATTATTGAAACCTCCTTCTCCGCTGGTACCCGGCATAAACATGTAATCTTCAATAGGCAAATCGCGATAAATAGTTGCCATAAAAGCTTTTGCCCCATTAGGGTTATTAAACAGCTCATTGGGAGTGATCTTGTTATTAGGCTCAATGTCCAGCAAGTCCGTACATGCCGTAAACACAACTGATAGACCGATAACCAAATAATATTTTATATTTTTCATATCTAACGTTTTTTATATTAGAAGCTAACATTTACACCGAAGTTGATAGAAGACGATAACGGATAATTCATCATACGATTATCCTGACCGGCTGTTTTCTCCGGATCCAGTTTCAAATCCTTCTTCAAATAAGAGTCACAGAATGTGAAGATATTATAAGCATTTACATAAACACGCAGGTTTTGCAAGCCTACATGACTGGCCCAACGTTGAGGTAACGTATAGCCGACTTCAAGACTTTTCAAACGAAGATAGCTTCCATCCACCGTATTGCGGTCTGTCTCCTGTGCATTGTTTCCCATCGGATTGTAGTTGGCCACGCGGGCTGCCGGGAATCTTCCCGGAATCCAGTTGCTGTTTGCATCAAACGGATCTTCACGATGCCATCTGTCATACAGATAAGCAGATGAATTACCTTCCCAAGGTGCATAATTGCGCAGGTTGTCGGGGATCTGGATAGAATAACAGGCTGCTCCTTGGAATAGAGCCATGAAATCGAACCATTTCCATTCAGCTGTCAGAGTGACGCCATAATTCAGAGCCGGCATATTCAATCCATAATATTTAGGCTTCATGTCATTGCCATCAATGTATCCATCACCATTTACATCTTGCAGGTAATAGTCTCCCGGAAGAATCATGGTATTACCTCTATCACCGCTTTGCACAGGTGCATTATAAATCTGATCATAGTTCTGGAATTGCCCAGCTGTTGTATATCCCCAGCCGATACCACTCCAACGTCCTTCGGTAGCGGATTTCCAAACATCCCAACTACTTTCGTATTCACCATGTATCTGGCGGGTCATCTTACTGCGGGCAAAGTTGAAGTTTCCTTGTACACCGTATGAAACCTGACCGATTTTGTTCCGGTGCCCCAAGGTAAACTCAATACCTTCGGTACGGTCGGCATTCAGATTCTCTTCCGGCAGGGAAGCTCCGAATGTATTGGTCAGTTGGCTGCCTCTGGTAGCCAGCAGCCCATCTCTGTCACGACGATAAACATCAAATGTGAAGTCCAACAAGCCGTCCCACAAAGTTATATCCACACCAAGGTCATAAGTACGTGTCGTAATCCAGGTCAGGTTCTTATTAATAAGTGCCGGAGTCAGTACTCCATTGGTTTGTGTACCATCAACGAACTCGTACCCCTCTGATCCCATTGTAAAGCCTTCTATGAACTGGAATTCATTACCGGCATCAATACCAGTCTCTCCATAGCTGGCTCTTAACTTCAAGTTACTGACAAACGATATATTATCCTTAATAAAGGATTCCTCGGACATTCTCCAGCCTGCACTGACAACCGGGAAAAATCCCCAACGACTCCCCGGAGCATAACGATAAGAACCATTATAACGGAAAGCACCTTCCAACAGATATTTGCCTTGGTAGTCATAATTTAGACGCCCCAGATAAGAGATGTTTGCCGTCTCTCCATAGCCACCAGAATTCTGGATATTCGTTTGAGAACCTAAGTCAAGAATAGGTTTAGAATAAATCTCATACTCGCGGGTAGCAGAAACATTATCATTCCAGCCATGATTCATTTCGTACATAGCCATCAAAGAAATGTTATGGTCGCGCGCAATAGTAGTACTATAAGACAATTGTGCCTGAATATTAAGATTATTACCATTATTCATATTCACATACAAACTGCTCGGGTCATTAATTGTCTTTGATACATCATACGATTCATTCTGCGAATTATAACTGTACAACTGGTAGAGTTTTCTCTCATGCGAGGTACGGTTATCACTAGCATCATACGAAGTCATTAATTTAGCTTTCAATCCCTTTACCCAAGGAACATCATAGGTCAATGTAGCAGTTGACTGTAAACTACGTCCTCTGCTGGTATTCATACCGGTGAGATCACCATTCATTGCTGCCACTGGATTGTCCAGGAAAGGATAAGCTGCATTGTAGTATTCGGAATTGTTATTGGCATACACTCCGGATGTCGGTCTCATCAATGTAGATTTGAACAGTAAGTCAAAGACTCCCTGGATAGGAGCATTCGTCACGTCATATCTTCCGGAAACATTAACTTCCGCTTTGAGATACTTAGACAACTGGGCTGTAAAATTACTACGCATAGTATATCTTTCGTAATTGAAATCGCCTCCTCGTGTCAAGTCACCATCGTGAGCATAACCGAAACTGGCATAATAGGTCATCTTATCACTACCACCTTCGACAGAAAGAGTATGTTGCTGGCTACCTGCACTTTTTTTGAATACAGCATCCAACCAGTCGGTACTTTCATAGCCGGGACCACCGGCCTGCCATTTGGCAAGTTCTTCAGGAGTGGTAGTAGGGCCGGTACCCGCATTCATTGACAATTCATTGGAAATCTCCGCATATTGGGCAGCATTCATAACCTTCATCATGGAAGTGGGGAAAATAGCTGTGAATGAACCGTTGTAATTAAAACGAGCTTTACCTTTTCTTCCTTTTTTGGTGGTAATAATCACAACTCCATTGGCGGCATTCATACCATAGATTGCCGCAGCACCATCTTTAAGTACAGAAATATTTTCAATATCTTCCGGATTCAAGCGCTGAAATTCAGAGCCACCGTCGCCACTATCGCGGACAACACCATCGATTACATACAGCGGACTACCAAAGCCACGAATTTGTACCATAGAACTGAACGAACCTGGTTGACCGTCCTGTTGACGGATCTGTACACCAGCAATCTTTCCCTGTAAGCTCTGAGCCACACTCGTGCTTTTGGTTGTCAGCACTTTGTCACCACTAAGAGTAGAAATAGCCCCAGTCAGTGTCTGTTTCTTCTGAGTGCCATATCCCACAACTACTACTTCGCCCAAAACGGCTTCATCTTCCTTTAACACCACTCTTACTGAGTTTTCGGCTCCTACTTTGACTTCCTGAGTCTGAAAGCCAATATAAGATATCTGAAGAACAGCGTTCTTCTCAAGATTTTGTAGCACAAATTCACCCGACATATCTGCCACGGCATTTTTATTATTGGCTCCTTTCACTACAACAGTCGCACCAACCAGCGGATTCCCTTCCTGGTCTATCACCTGTCCTTTAAACTGTGCATGTTGCGCATATACCATTGTGGTACAGAGTAACATGATGCATCCCAACAAGGTGCGTGCTAAATGATTCATGTGTTTTATCATATAAAAAAAGATTTTTAACTTTACAATTACATAAAAGATTTCTAAATGTTACGTTTCCAACTTTTCTCAGTGGATACATTCTTTGGGTCATTTAATCTTTTCTTTTAACATAGGCATTTTCTTTTAGGGGTTAACATTCTTATTTTATTGTTACGTAACGAAAGTCATGTTTATCTGCCTCCTGAAGTACCGGGGCTTCCAGACGATTGTCAATAATACGATCCCAGTACGGACTCAGATCCAACGTTTTTCCCTCTTCCACCACAAACTCTTTAATTTCGATTTCTCTCTTTTCGGAAGTGGAAAGTCCTGCAGGTTCCGATATCACTTTATTGAAACTGATCCGCTCTTTACCATATTTCTTCGTTATTTTGAAAGTGATAGATTTCTTCTGAGGATCAGCAGTTACTACTCCCCAAAAGTTAGGATAAAACAGAGGGATGCTGATTACTTTATCATCGGCCACTACAGGAGCCAGACGCAATTCTTTTCGGGGAATGTTAACGCCAGCACCAGCCAATACATCTGTAGAGAACCAAGTTACCGGAGCTGTCATATAAGTAATGTCACTGGGATTCCACAAGTTTTGAGTCCATGTCCAGCCTTTACGCAGATGTACTAATTGGATGTGCTTCATAATATCCATGGCATCTTCATAAAATCCCGCCTGCATACCGGCTAAAGCAGTATAGCTTTCCAGATAGAAGGGCCAGCATTGTGATCCCCTATTATCAATACCTCGGTTCAGATTGATATCCCACACTTTATTAGCGTAATAATCAGGAGACTTGGAAAGAGAAATCTTGCATTGAGATATCATAGATGCCTTCACTATATCCATAGGATATACGTCTCCCCATCCGCAGTAACGGCTCAGGAACTGGCCTGCCAACTGTCCCGTAAACAATACATTATCCAGTCTTTTGGAACCATCCGGTTCACAGCCGTAGGCAAAGAAACGTCCATTCCACAACTTCTCAAGAGCCTCTTTCTGAGAGGTAGCAAACTGTTGTTGCGCCTGTTTCACGATGCTTTCATCTCCAATAGCTTTTCCTATAGCTTCGTAAGCCTTGAGTGTAGTCAGCCATACACCTGCATAGTAAGAGTACAAAGGAGGATGAGTAAAATCATCATACGTAGTAGGGCCTACAGGAATTGTACTGCCTTGAGGCATACGACTATATAAGAATTTCATGGCTCTTTTAAGTCCCGTAAGATGTGCTTTCAAGTACTCTGTATCACCAGTCTGCTCATAGTCTTTAACAAGTTGTATGATCCAGCCGGAAGCATTGTCCAACATCCAACCCTTTTCCGTTGGTACACGGCCACCTACGGTACCCATACCTACATAGTAATGTCCGATGAAATGAAGTATATAACCTTCCGGATCCATTGCATCTGCAAAAATATCCATCTCCGAACGATCCAGTTGAGTGAAAAATTTCTGGTAAAAAGGATGTGAACTCAAACGCTGATCCATTGTTCCGGCAAAGCCGCCCATGGCTCCTTCATTAACCATAACATCACCTCCTTTAGTAAGCACCATATTGGTGTAAATGACATATCCACTATTAATAAGCTTAAACTTATACCAGTCAGGAAGGCTACTCTCAAGAACCGGGATTTGCCACTCCGTAGTCTGTCGGGCAATTCTTGCCCTATTGGATACAGCATAGCTCACCATAGAATTCATACTATTAAAATAATTATGATAGTATTTATTGTAGTCAGCCCCACAAGGCCAGTAGCTACCGATAGGAAGGGCTGCCGCATCAATCTGCAGTTCAGGAGCATACCATGCCAGCATAAAACGAATTGTTTTCTTTTGACCTGCTTTCAACTGTGTCTTAACAGCCAGTGCAGAAGCAGAAGAAGTTTGAGATTGCTCCGTCAGTACATTTTTGGTTAGTGAAGAAGTGAATTCTCCATTATTTCTAAACTGATCCCATGCTTCAGAATTCGAACGATAAGCTGGAAGATAAGATACATTCTTTTCTTCTTCCACTGCAATCACCACTTGATTCACATAGTTCTGAAAAGTCAATTTGCGAGGTTGCAAGCTATCTGCAGCATATTGTATCAACCCTTTCAGGCTTCCCATCTGATAAGGTTCTACATAGGTTTTAGCCTTCTCACGCAACGGCCAGTTTTCTCCATTATTTATATTAGCTCTACCTTCACTCAATAGCTGGCCATTGTCAAAACCTTCCAAGCTCTTCGGGTCATTAAACAATCCGATAAAATCTTCCCAGGAAAACGCTAATGCAGCTTCCATGTCCTCCTGAGCTATGAGATCAACCTCAAACCATACTACCGGCAAAGAGGAATCTTTCACATTGTGCGGCACCAATCCTGAATAGGCACGAATTACAGGGGTTACTTTCAAATTATTATCCGCATAACTTAATTCTGCTGTAGGAAATAATCCTTTATATTGAGTATGTTCTACTCCTTTCATTCCATACAAAACATGATTATCCCTAACCAGACGAACAGCTTCTTTTTCATTTCCCTTCCGTGTCCATAAAGAGAAGAATGAATGCTCCGAACGTTTAATAGGAGTATGAATATTATTCATTCCTATCCTGGTGAATTTGCCACTCGGGGCGAAATTTATATTGCCTACTCCAATACCACCCAAGGGCACTCCGCTTACGTCTTCATGATCTTTTAATGAAAGGTAAGTATAGTTGGTTTCTCCACCTAAAACTCCACTTTGAAGACTGAATTTGGTATTGGCTTCATCGACACCATAATTGTTCTGATTTTCTTCTTGTCCATACAGTGCAAATATTCCTGCAAGACAAAAGGCTAAAGAGACAAAGGTTCTTTTACTCATACATGTGTTTTTTAAGATTAATAATAGAAGTTATGAATCTACTTCTGCTTTCGTTAGCGTTCGAGTGCAAAAATAGATGCTGATAGATTACAATAGCGGTTACATTGAGGTTAATCGAGGGTTAATTTTGAGAGGTATTTTATTAATTACCCGATTAATTTAAGAAAATCTATGCTCTATGGCATAAAGTTACAGACATAAAAAGATTACCTCTAAATATAGAGACTTATAAATTGGAAACAGTCCTTTTTTTCTGATTATTGAAAACTTGTCCTTAAGTCATTGTGTATGATATCAGAGTAAGAATAGGAATAGTTATTACCCATACTTTTATTATATTCTGCAATATACAGATAATATTTCTTCATAGCCTGATCTTCCTTCTTCAGCTTATGGCAGGCATTCAGCATGTACCACAAAGCTGTATCATTCAAAGAATCTACTCTCAGCCAGATTTCAGCCAATTGAGCAACCTGCTCATACGCAGCTTTCATATATAGATTATTCAACTCAATCGTCAACATCTCATGCAATTCATATTCTTGTTCACTCTTAAAGGAATCAAACATAGAGTCGTCAATAGACTTTAAAAATTTCCCTCGCGACAAAATTCCGATCAGTGATTGGCTGACTTCCTGAGATGCATCACTTTGCCGGATTTTATTCATTTGTTCAAGATATTGTTGATAATCGCAATAGAAAGTCTCCGACAATTGGATAGAATAGCGACTATTAGTATACACCAATTCAATACCTTCTAGATCATCCAGTATTTTTCTTAATCGGTTTATTGTAACGCCCTTCAGATTTTTGGCACTACTCAATTCTTTTTCTGGCCATAACAACCCATAGATATAATTCGAGGTAATACCTTCCTTATTACCTAAACCATTCAGAAAAGTAAGTAAGAACAGTTGCTTTATCTTGGAACTAAACAAATGAGTGATATCTCTTCCTTTTTTATCTATTATAGTGAATTCCCCAAACAGATACAAGGCATTTGCCTGTGGTGACTTTTTATTTTCAACCTGAGTGAAAGTTTCACGAACAGGTGTGACTTTAGGTATCGGTTGTTTCTCCTTCTTCCTTTTCAAGTAATACGTAATGCCAACAATCAATATCAGTACAACAACCATTACAAAAATAACAGCACGCAAAGAAAGTCCTTCTTCAACAGCATATAAAAACAATGCGTTCTCTGCAATGGCAGGTGCCGACAATGAATAAAAACGTGTAACAGAAGATTCTCCGCCACGTTCATTAAATTCTTGCGTACAACAATAAAACTCCTTTGTTTCTTTATTATAATAAAGATTTGCATTAGATAAAATAGCCTTCGACTCCATAGGAATAGAATTACCTAATACCTCATAGGAATCATTCTGCAACGAGAACTTATAAAGCTGCAAATGGGAAGAAGCTTCCTGCATAGGATAACACAACGTATAGAAAGAAGCTCCATCATCAGATAAAAGAAGGTTTCTTACCGGAACAATCTGAGCTCCATCATAAGAGAAGTCCCTCACTTTCTGCACGGTTGAATCTTTCAGATTTATCTTATAGAGATCATAATAGTATATTTTCCCGATACTCTGATCCCCACTACTATTCCCAGTACCACCAAACAAAAGCAACTCATTAGCATTCAATGCTCCCATAGAAGAGAAAAAACGAGGGGCTACAAAATCACCTTTCAATTTAATAGTATTCCATGACTTTTGATCTAAATCATATACTTCCAATGTATTGGTATATTTGCGTGAGCCAAAACCTCCAAAAATATAGAACTTATTACGAATAGTATCCAGATAAGAAGAATGGTGGTGTCGCTGTGAAGGCAAAAATTTATCATCAACCTTTTCCACTTCTCCTGTAAGTACATTCAAAGCACAAATGGTACAAACATCTGCATGATTATCCACTTCATAGATATAAACAGAACGAGAATCCGGATAGAAAAAGTTTGTTCCCAAATACATCTTCATCGGCAGGGGTTGATGCTTATACCCTTCCCAAATATTACGGCGGATATCCAGAGTATATAAAGAATCGCTGTTAAAATAGACAAAATTGCCAGAATTGAAATCATAATTATACCCCGCCGTACTCTCAGAAGCCTGTGAATGAAGCAAATTCCAATAATAGGATTTATTTATTAACCAGATTGGGTTAATTGCTTTTCCTCTGATCTTTCCTTGTTTGTCATGAACAAGAATACCGGAACTTTCATTCAAAGGAAAATTGATTTGTTGATTCATGTCGGAGATTACTAAATTCCGGATTGCAAAAGAAGGTATTTCTTCAGAAAACTTACTACTTCCGAACATGATGGTAGGAGTCAATTCTCCGGATAAGCCTAATTTTCCTGATTGATATTGTCGCTTATCAATAGTAAGGCATACAGAATCTTCTTTTAAAAAAAAGGAGATTTCTATGGGTATCCAACGCCGAGGACCAAGTTTTTTATTACATAGAGTATCTACAATAAGACATTCTTTTGCCTCAATATTAAATTTCAGATAACTCCGTTCGTCATTGTCATAAGAGAAAACAAAACTATAAATATCTGCATTTTCACGTTTCAGATCCTTTAATCGAAATATATAACCGAAAGATCCATAATCCTGAATAGCCAAATCATAAGATATAGAGAAATGACCTTTAAAAGTCAAAGGATTTTCATCAAAAACAGAATAGCTTGTCTTTTGTATAGTTTCAGATTCATAAGTATTAAATTCAAGACCTTGAGCATTGGCTCGCAGGCATAAAAAGCAAAGTAGCAATATGAAAGATCCTATATATCTCATTATCATTTCCTTGTCATGTAGTTACTTATTTATTAACCAGACAAATATATAACTTAAAAACCGGACTCATGAAACATAAGCCCGGTTTTAACAAAAATGCATTCCTATCTTTAATTCGCCATCTCAGAAATAAACTTAATGCGAACCAACCTTACTTCTTCTTCCGTGAAATCATCCCCCAGTTCATCAAGTGCGTCATCTATCTTGTCAGTAGTAGATTCCTTGAAATAATCATAGATATCCAACATGTGGTCTTCGTCCATAATCTCATCCAGGAAGTAATCAATATTCAACTTCGTACCAGAATAAACGATTGCCTCGATTTCGTCCAGTAAATCTCCAAACTCAATACCTTTGGAAAGTGCGATATCATCCAATGCCACCTTACGGTCTACAGCCTGAATAATAGCCACTTTCATCTTGGATTTATTAGCAACCGTACGAACACGTAAGTCTTCAGGGCGTTCGATTTCATTCTCTTCACAGTGACGCTTTATCAGCTTACAAAACTCCTCACCGTAGCGTTTAGCCTTACCTGCACCTACACCGGGAATGTTTTGCAATTCATCCAGTGTCACCGGATAAATGGTTGCCATGGCTTCCAATGAAGGATCCTGGAAAATTACATAAGGCGGTACTTCCAGTTTCTTGGAAAGCTTCTTACGCAAATCCTTCAGCATGGAATAAAGAGCCGGATCGACAGCGCAAGAGCCACCGCCCCTTGCCGGAGCTTCTTCTTCCACTTCTTCGAAATCATTATCTTCGGTTATCTTGAACGATTTAGGATGTTTCAGGAACTTCTTTCCTTCATCCGTTACTTTCAGCAAACCGTAATTTTCCACATCTTTACTCAGGTAACCAGCAATGAGCGCCTGGCGAATGACAGCATTCCATGTTCTGTCTTCTTCTCCCATGCCGGAGCCGAAAGCCTCCAGGTCTTCATGCAGATGCGCCTGCACTTCGGTAGTTTCACGTCCTTGTATAATGTCGATGATATAATCTGCCTTAAAATTTTCTTTCACCGCGAGAATAGCCTCTATCACGGTACACAATAATTCTTGAGCCTCCACTTGTTTTTTCGGGTTTAAACAGTTGTCACAATTTCCACAGTTCTCTTCCATATACTCTTCACCGAAGTAATGCAACAGCGTCTTTCGGCGACATACGGAAGATTCGGCATAAGCAGCGGTTTCCAGCAGAAGCTGTTTACCGATTTCCTGCTCTGCCACAGGTTTACCTTGCATGAACTTTTCAAGTTTCTGCAAGTCTTTATTGGTATAAAAGGTAATACACTGTCCTTCGCCTCCATCTCTTCCGGCACGTCCTGTTTCCTGATAATATCCTTCCAGACTTTTCGGGATATCATAATGAATAACATAACGCACATCAGGCTTGTCAATACCCATACCAAAAGCAATGGTAGCTACAATCACATCTATTTTCTCCATCAAGAAGTCGTCTTGATTTTGCGTGCGTGTTGCAGAATCCATTCCTGCATGGTATGCGCGGGCATTAATACCATTCGCCTGTAGAATCTCAGCAAGTTCCTCTACCTTTTTCCGACTCAGGCAATAAATAATGCCCGACTTTTCCGAATTATTCTTGATGAACTTGATGATATCTCTATCTATGTTATTGGTCTTGGGACGTACCTCATAATAGAGGTTCGGACGATTGAACGACGACTTGAACACTTCGGCATCAATCATACCCAGATTCTTCTGGATATCATGTTGCACTTTAGGGGTCGCAGTCGCAGTCAGAGCAATCACCGGAGCTTTTCCGATTTCATTGATAATAGGGCGGATACGGCGATATTCCGGACGGAAGTCATGTCCCCATTCAGAGATACAGTGGGCTTCGTCTACAGCATAGAAGGAAATCTTCACTGTCTTCAGAAACTCTACATTTTCCTCTTTCGTCAGCGATTCGGGAGCTACATACAGTAACTTTGTCTTACCGCTGAGGATGTCAGACTTCACCTGATCTATCGCACCTTTATTAAGAGAAGAGTTGATAAAATGGGCAATACCATCTTCTTCACTGAAGTTACGCATCGCATCGACTTGGTTCTTCATTAGGGCAATCAACGGAGAAATCACAATACCCGTACCTTCCATCATTAATGACGGTAACTGGTAGCATAGTGATTTTCCTCCACCTGTAGGCATCAGTACGAATGTATCGTTACCTGCCAACAGATTTTGTATGATAGCCTCCTGATTTCCTTTAAATGTGTCAAATCCGAAGTACTTCTTCAGCTGGTCTGTCAAATTAATCTTCTTCCCTGCCATGATTCATTAGGTTGTTTTTTGAGTGATTGTTTAACATCTCGGTTAGCTATTCTTTTTGTAAGAACTCTAACAAAGTTATAAACAACTTCTTAAATTTCAAGCATAATCCAATGAATATTTTTCAATAAAAAACAAAATAGTCGGTTTCGTACACCCTTACCATTTGATTTTAAGCAGTTTGCAGTTTTGCAATGTTTGCTTTTTCAAGCTGGTGTTTAGCATAATCCAACGTCACTTCAAAGTGATCCTTGTGTTCGGACGGGATTTCGAACATAGCATCCATCATGATGGTTTCCACAATGGATCGCAATCCACGAGCTCCCAACTTGTATTCCACAGCTTTATCTACGATGTACTCAAAGACAGTAGCTTCGAATGTCAGTTCCACATTGTCCATCTCAAACAGTTTAACATATTGTTTGATAATGGAATTCTTAGGTTCAGTCAGGATAGAGCGCAAAGCGGCACGATCCAACGGATTCAAATAAGTCAGCACCGGCAGACGACCGATGATTTCAGGTATCAGACCGAATGACTTTAAATCCTGAGGCGCAATATATTGCATCATATTGCTTTTATCAATTACCGCAGTGTTACGCACTGCACTATACCCCACCACATGTGTATTCAGACGCTGGGCAATTTTCTTCTCAATGCCATCGAATGCTCCACCGCAAATAAAAAGAATGTTCTTTGTGTTCACCGGAATCATCTTCTGATCAGGATGCTTGCGTCCTCCCTGAGGCGGAACGTTCACAACAGAACCTTCCAACAATTTCAGTAAACCTTGTTGAACACCCTCTCCGCTTACATCACGTGTAATGGAAGGATTATCTCCCTTACGGGCGATCTTATCAATTTCATCAATGAACACAATACCCTGCTCAGCTTCGGGAACATTGTAATCTGCCACCTGAAGCAGGCGGGTCAGAATACTTTCAATGTCTTCGCCCACGTATCCAGCCTCGGTAAGCACCGTAGCATCTACAATAGTAAAAGGTACGTGAAGCAATTTAGCAATGGTACGTGCAAGCAGTGTCTTTCCCGTTCCGGTGCTACCTACCATGATGATATTAGACTTTTCAATTTCCACATCATCACCGCCGTCTTTTTGCAACAGGCGTTTATAGTGATTGTATACCGACACGGAAAGGAAGCGTTTTGCATCATCCTGTCCAATGACGTATTGATCAAGGAATTCTTTTATTTCTAAAGGTTTCGGAAGTTCTCTCAGGTTCAGTTTCGTTGCAGCGCCACTCCTTTTTGCTCCACCCAGCGCCTCCTGAGTGATCTCATAGGCCTGAGTGGCACAACTATCACAAATGTAGCCGTTCATTCCCGTAATCAGAAATCCGACTTCATCTTCCGTACGCCCACAGAAACTACACCTATTTTTGTTTCTTTTTGAGTCTGCCATATTTATTTTTTAATCAACACTTCATCTACCATGCCATACTCCTTGGCTTCCTGTGCCGTCATCCAGTAGTCACGGTCAGAGTCTGCCCAAACTTTATCGAAAGGAGTATGAGAGTGATCAGCAATAATAGTATACAGTTCCTTTTTCAGCTTCTGAATTTCACGTGCCGTGATTTCAATATCCGAAGCCTGTCCCTGTGCACCACCCATTGGCTGATGTATCATTACACGAGAGTGAGTCAATGCCGAACGCTTGCCTTCTGCACCTGCCACCAGCAACACCGCAGCCATACTTGCTGCCATACCTGTACAGATAGTAGCCACATCGCTCGTGATAAACTGCATTGTATCATAGATACCCAATCCCGCATATACGGAGCCACCCGGTGAACTGTCTCTTATACACATCTCCGAGCCCACGAGACGGAGCTACATCTCGT
>ENA-OZJY01000148-OZJY01000148.1-human-gut-metagenome-genome-assembly--contig:-NODE-148-length-17403-cov-5.119841_pt1 | contig 17403 bp, 8 predicted proteins | sample MGYA00244823_ERZ653757 | MGnify/ENA primary metagenome ERZ653757 (study PRJEB26926, sample SAMN06165282) | human gut metagenome | biome: ENVO:00009003; feature: ENVO:2100002; material: ENVO:00002003... | reverse complement strand
GTTCGTCGGCAGCGTCAGATGTGTATAAGAGACAGGTGCGATGGTACAGTGGGAAATCTGCTTGTCACAGCCATTGCAGACATAAGGAGCTTTATCGAGCCTGCTGCAGCGTTCCTTTTCAAAATCGGGACAGGTCTGGTTGCAGGTAGGACAGGAAGTACACTTGATACCACAAAGAAGGATCTTCCCACAGGCGTTTGTCTTTTTGCAATGGTAACGGTGCACACAAAAGTTTTTGGCATTGTAAAAAGTGCCTTTGTGATACCAGTCGGACAGGCGGTGTGCCTTCACCTCTTTGGAGATGGTAGTGGGATCCTTACAGAGGAAGCGTGCGATATCCTTAAAAGAAGTACCTTTGGAAAGCTCATTCTGGATGTAAATACGATCATCCAGAGTTAAGTGTTTCTGATTACCGGGTATATATTTACTCATAGTCTTATTCCTCCAACTGCTGTCAGAAGGAAAGATAAGTCTATCACTTTTATATGAAAGAGTAAATATCAACTGTGCGGGAGTAAATTCCACCGCCTAAGCGGGCGGTGGAATTTAAATAAAAAAGTTAGGTCCATTAAATTCAGTCCAAACATCTCTCTCATATGATTCCGTAACTGATATAATAAATTTATATGTCCCTCCATAAACCGGACTGCCCCATCTTCAGCCGGAACATAATGTGATGTAACAATCTGAAGTGAATGATGAAACATCCAAATATATCCATATTCATTAGTTTCCTTAAGCGCTTTTATGTATTGAGTATACCATTTATCTTTTCCTCTTATTGGAGTCGGTTTATCAGGATTTTCATATGCATAAATACGCGCAGCTATAGTTTCTAAATATGTACGAAGAAATTGGATTACATAATCCGCAACTTTCTGAGAATCATGCAAAATCTTATAATCATCTATTATTCCACATATTTTGGAATCGATATTATAAATATTTTTTTCAATAATATCTACGTAGTTCAACGGTACTCTTATCCTCTCAACATTTTTGGGCAATAGCCTTCTACAGCCAAAGCTAAAATCTTTCACATTTATTATCCAATATTTATCTTACTTATAAATCCTTGTACATTTTCTCATAGTACCTCTCCAAATCTTCCCTCATCTGCCCCTTAACTCTCTCCCAATCCCCCTCACTCATCTTCGCCAGCAACGCATGATTCAGTGAGATCACTCCCAGGTCCTTCGAGTAGTACATAAATCTCTTTCTCTCGAACTTTTCAAAGGGATTTGTCAGCATGCTGCTCTTGATCATTTTCCGGTCTTTCAGAGTCTCGGCATTATAAGGGCAGCTGGGGCGATCCACCGGCAGTCCTTTATCGATCCTGTCCTGATAAAAGGCTATGTAATCCGTCAGCACATCCTCGATCTTCGCATCGCCTATCGTGTCCATATGATCGATAAACGACAGCAGGAACGGCATCTTATAAGACAACGAATAATCTCTTTCCTCCAGGAATGCAAAAAAGTCATCCCGAACGGTGTCATCGTTATGTTCCTGAATGTTCAGTTCTTTTCTGTATTTCTCCACATCCTCCGGGCTGAACAGGCTGATCTTCTTGCTGCCGAATGGGAACTCCACTGTTGGTGCAATCTTCCCCTTACGGATCCAGCTGGTGATCGTTCCGGTATTGACGAAGTACTCTCTCGCCAGTTGTTCCTGACTATAGTAATCCCCATACTTTTCTTCAAAGGTATGGATGTCCACTTCCACGATCCGTTCCACGCGCTCGGTGATGCCATCGATCTCGATCATTTGTCCCGGCAGGTAATCCTGTCTGGTGATATCGCCGAACGGAACATACAATGAATTTCCGAAGATAGCATGCATACTGCAGGGTCTTACCATGGCTCCGTATTCATCTACCACATCGATGACGAACACATTTTTCTTGATGGATGTCCGGCGCAAACCTCTGCCGATCTGTTGAAGATACAGCACCTTCGACAGCGTTGGGCGCGCCATAACGAGGATTCCGAGTTCCGGATAGTCCCAGCCTTCCGAGATCATATCGCAGGCACAGAGGAAACGTATCTTATGCTCCTTGAACTCCTGCATAACCTTCTCCGGGTGTTTTGTATCTCCACTGTAATCCTGCGCTGAGATACCGGCTGTGTTCAGCAGGCGTGCCATCTCTTTGGTATGCGCCTTGTTGATACAGAAGATAATTCCCTGACGTTTTCCGGCATCTCCCTCTGTGAAATAGTCCTTCAGCACATTTACGATCAATTCATTTCGGGAAGTGACACGCACACTCTTCTCCAGATCCGCATTCACATAATCTTTTCCATTAAAACGGACATGGCTCAGATCAATATTCGTCTCGATCCGGTAGACATTTGCCCTCGCCACAACTCCCTTCTCCATTGCCTCCTTCAGAGAAAGCTCTGTTGTATAATTTCCGAAGATTTCTTCCAGTCTCTTTTTATCCGGACGCTGATCTGTCGCTGTCAATCCTACGAGGAATTCCGGCGCATAGTATTGAATCACCCGCTTTAACATCGGAGCCACCGCGTGGTGCGCCTCATCTACTACAATATAGGAATAATAATCCCTTGTTTTTTCATGGTAATGTCTTACCGCATAGCTGTAGGTCTTAATATCGATCCGGTCCTGCAACGGCTGCAGGTCTTTGTCAATTCTCTCTTTCCAGTCCGCAATGATATTCGTATTCGGTGCCAGGATCAAAGCCCGGAACTGCTCTTTTCCGGCTGCAAATTTTTGAATATCTTCTTCCACGATCCGGGATTTTCCCGCTGCGGTAGGTAATACAATGAGGAATGCACGAATCCCTCTTTCCCGCCGTTCCTCTATCTGCGCAAGGCTGATTTCCTGGTGCTCATACAGTTCCGTTTTACGTTCCAGCAGCAATCCCGCTTCCCGGAATCCGCTGGTATCTTTTCCCAGGTAAGACCGGATGTCATCCTCGATACGATCCTTGAATCGGCAATCTTCCGTAGAAAAACGGTATAGCTTTAATCCCCACAATGCGCAGGTATTCTGCTTGCGCAATTGTTTGCGATAGCCCTCTATTCCGATCAACTGCGGATGGTGGTAATGAATTCCGTTTTCCTCGATGGCTACTCTGCTGTCTGCAGTATCGATCAGATAGTCAAGAAAATAATTGTTGCCGTCCTCATCGGATATCCGGAATTCTTTTTGCAGGTATTTCAATGCCCGCATACCGTAGACATCCGTGAAATTTTGTTCAAACAGTAGCTCCAGCGGTGATGAGTCCGCATGCTCTCCTCTTTCTGAAATCTTTTTGGTAAAGTGCAACACTTCCTGTCGGCCTTTCTGCAGGCATTTTTCTATCGTTTCCGCATCGAATCCCAGGAATCGGAACACTCTCCGGTATATTTTCATATAGTGGTTTTGTTTATCTGTGATCAGTGTATACGGAAAAATCTGCTCGCCTTCCCGGCAGGAGCAGATTTCATCATCAATAATGACCATGTCCACTCCATCATCATAAAAGCGGCTTACACCACCATTCGGGTAAGTCACTGTCTCCCGGAGGACATAGTTCGGATATGCAATTAAGAATTGATCTTTTTCAGGAATAGATTCAACCATCTTTCTTCCCTGTCCGGTCGTACATCTTCTGTCAGAAAGTTCCGCAGCTGCTGTAAACTCGTATGTTTTTTCAGCAGCTGCTCCAGTTTCTCTTCTGTAAAATCCAGAAAATATCTGCCGTTCCTTTCCCCCTCAAATACACCATGCTTAAATGACATGTACAAAATGCCTTGCGGCTTCAGTGCCTTCTCGATGCGATATAACACTTCATCCAGTTCCCCATAGGATAAATGTAGCAACGATGAGCACGCCCAGATACCGTCATACACTTCCGATGCATCCAGCTCTTGGAACAGCTGGCATTTCACCTGAATCCCCGTGTACTCTGATGCCAACGCGCACAGTTCCGCGGAGCCGTCTATCGCGTCTACCCGGTATCCATGCTCCAGGAAATATTTCGTGTCCCTTCCGGAGCCGCAGCCCAGGTCCAGGATCTTCGCCCCTGCAGGAAGCCCTTCTATAAATTCATCCTGCATTACATGAAAATCTACATTACGCGTGTTCTCCACAAAATCGGCGGCATTTTGATCATAATATTGAATTGTCTGATTCTTTTTACTTTTTTCGCTCATTTAAGAGTATCATAGCATATTTTTAGGAATACTGCAATCTCGCCGAAATTGCGCCCTCTATTATATATATGGCAAATTTCGACAGAATCTTACAAAAAACTTTTTCGGGACAAGGGACGGCAGCTGCTCCCATTATGCCTCATCTTTCTCAAGGTATGCTTTGAGTTCTTCTAATTTGGTTTTTGTCAGGCTTTCACTGTAATGAAGCCCTTCATAAGTAGAATGAAGAACGGGGTATTTCTCCTTTGTTTTCAAAATATAGTGCTCGTTGATAAGCCATTCAATAATATTCTGGATGGTCTCTCTTGGTATCTCTTTTAACATGCCATATTCCGGCACCATTTCTAAGCCATTGTCCAGAATGCGTTTGCTATTTGCGCCACGAAGAATATCCGTCAACATGGTAACACCATAATATCTTACCTTGCTGACATCCTGTAATGCCCTTAATACTGTATCCACAACATTATTCAGAATCCACCGCTTATATCTGACAGAGGCCGCCGTTGTTTTTTCGATTTCAACATAATCATCCGTTGAAACCTGTGTTACAGCTACTCTTTTCACTGGATTCTCTTTTTCTATCCTACTGATTGCTACGGGACTTTCCGTTACTATTTCCATCCGATATCCCATCTGATCATAGTAATACTTCATACCGATAGATTTATTGCACCCGGTTCCATTCGTCTTATAATTGGTACATCCCAGAAAATAGCCGTTCTCCTTACTTGACTTGACAACCAGATAACCATCTCTGCACTTATCACATTTCTGAATGCAAAGCTTCCCGGCCCTGTAATCATTTGTCATAAAGCCACAAATTTCCGGTTCATTAGTGCATATATACAGTCTAAGTCCATATGCTCGCTTGTATTTTAGCTGCATCGGATATCCGCATAGCGGACAGGATTTTTTCGCAATGCTTTGAGGCTTCTCCTCGTTCCAGTTTCCATGTAATACAACATTCTTATAATCTTTTTTCAGTTCCAAAAGGAATTCCGAAGGATTTTGTTCCGGTGCCACAAAAAACACCCTATTTTTGGTTCTCGTCATAGCCACATAAAATAATCTTCGTTCTTCTGCGTAATCTATCGACCTGTCCCCCTTAATTACAAAAGCCAGTACCGGATCATCTTCAATTTTTGACGGGAAACCATATGTTTCATTTTTACCGTTTACAATAATAACATCATCATATCCCAGTCCTTTTGATGAATGTGCTGTCATGAATGTTATATCCAGCTTTGGATATTTTACACTTTTTATTTTACTTCCACCCCGCACGAATTCAAAAAGCCCGGATTTTTCAAGATGGTCTCCATCAAATGCATATCTGCCAAGCAGTAAAATTGTCCCCGGCTGTCTGCCTTCCTGCTTTTTATACATTATCAACTGTGTAAGTGCGGTTTCTACGGCATGTGCAACTGCATAATTGGAACCACTTCTTCTATCTCCTTTTCGGCCTTTGGCCGTGCTATCATATGTATAAATAATAACTGGATCTGTGATATTTTTCGGAGATAATAAACGTTTCCTGATCTGTTCTGAATTTTTCTGAATAAAATTACCGGCAATATCAATAACTTCCTGGGAATTACGGTAAGTCTTAACAATTTTAAGCATTTTCGCATATCCCATTTTTTCGGAGAACTTCGTAAATAACGTAATATCTGATCCGCTAAAAGCATAAATAGACTGCCAGTCATCACCAACCGCAATGATCTTAGCATCTGTAACCTCCGATAAAGCCTTGGTCAGATCAAATCTCTGCCGGGAAATGTCCTGATATTCGTCGACAATAATATACTTAAAGCTTAGTTTTTGTTTCATCTCTTTTACTTCTCGTAAAAGTCTTGCCGACTCGTTGATCATGTCTTCAAAATCCACGGCCTTATTTTCTTTTAACCATCTATCATATTCCAGATAACAATCATGGCAAATTTCAAGGAATAATCGGCTTCTTACATTTTGTGTAGAATGATACATACGATTAAATTCTTCCGCATTGTAACCGTTCACCTTGAAGTTTGATATAAATCTGCAGATCAGATTAATCAACTTTCTGACATATCTGTTTTCTTCCCCTGCTACCAGCAGTTCCATAACTTCTTTGTTGGATCTGGGTTTGAGTTCAAATCCCTTTACTTCCAGAGCCTCTTGCAAATGCTCTGTTAAGGGCTTTCCATCATTGTAGACTGAAAAAGTATAAATCAAAGTAGTATCATGCTGTTTATGCAACTTTATCTTATCATTTATTGCCTTTTTATATTGTTCAAGTTCGTCCTGACTATATCTGTCGTTCTTCCCGTTTTCTGTAATTCCGAAATGTTCAATATAGGCAATTTTACCATTTTGATATATCACGAAATCCGGGGTATACGGCTTATGCGAATACTGTATGTTATACTGATAAATAGGTTCATACTCGTACTCGATATTATTCAAATATAAAAAATTGGCAATCTCTACTTCCTGATGCGATCTCAAAATTTCATTTTGAATTGTTACAGATTTTTTCGTTCTGGTATCTATGACCTCACGTTTAAAATCTTCCAAGTCACTTCTCATCGTGGAATAGTTGGCTTTCGCAATATTGTTAAAAAATCCGTTCAAATCATCGCCTTCATAGGGTGCATCAAAATAAGTCGCGAAAAACATGATGAGTTTATTGACTACACTCTCATTTTTCATCACAGATCCACGAAAATAGTCTCTGATTACAAAATATAGCTTAGAATTATCCACTATATTCAGTTTTTCCTCTGGTGAATTCTTATGAATAATCGCGTTTCCAGTAGAGTGAAATGTCGCTATAGGACATGGTACTCCCAAATCATCCTGTATTTTTTCTTTCAGTTCATTCACCGCCTTATTAGTGAATGAAACAACCAGAATCTGTGCAGGATCAATTCCTTTTTTGTCCACAAGATACTTTACCTTTGCAGCTACCGTTGTTGTCTTTCCCGCTCCGGCGCCGGCAATAACAAGACAATAATCCTCATCTGTAAGTACTACTTTTCTCTGATCCTCATCCAGTACAACTACCGGGTCTACTGCCTTAAGAACATTATCCAGATATTCTTTTTCCTCGACCATTGCTCTGGCAAGAAATTCCTCATTGTGGTCTTCAACATATGTCTCTGCATTATTGTAATAGTCAATCGCTTGTACAATTTCCTTTTCTTCCACACCATTAACATCGCAGAAATTCCCAAGCATACCGCTATCTGATAATACCTCAAAGAAACTTATGCTTTTCTGATATTCATCTATATATTTCTTATAGTCACTTCTTGCAATGTATCTATCTTCTGCAAGTAATTTTTCCATGTGAGATGCAAATTCCATAAGTTTTATGCAATTCTCATTACGCGGAACATTCTTCACAGAACTTTTCGCTTTATTATCTATATCAACGTTGGACACATCTTTTTTTGATCCAAAAATTTTGCTGAGAAGTCCCATCATCTGTACCCCCACTATGATCATACTACTTGCTGTACATTATAACATTTTGAAATTGTTTACGCATTAACTTTCAGTAGAAAACCAAGGGGCCTAAATTTTCTATTTAAATTCCGCCTGCTTAAGTGGTAGATTTCCTTTTATTTGACTGAAAATATTATACATACTAATTTTCAGTAATCCTCTTTTGATTCCTTTATTATTAATTTAGCACAGTATATGTCATATAAGCCAGACTTTACTGTGCTAAATTAGCTTGCGAAATAACTATTTTCGACAATTATAAATAACTATTTCTAAACAAATTTTATTCTAATAAATATGCCATCCTCTCTCCTTACATTTACCGTTTTTCATTGAGCCATTCTCTTTCTCACTTAATGCAGCTTAGTTATCCCCTATTTGATCTAATTCTGTATTCTCAGTCAATATATTTCCCGCAAGAATAGTTTCTTTATTTTCTTGAATAAAATTCTCTATCTGTTGCAAATAATAATTTGGAATACCAAAATACTTTCTAGGATCCAATTGATAAATATAATCATTTTCAACATGATTAGTCTCATTAACAAACTTACATGCTGCTGGATATTTTTTTCTTAGTAATGACAGCGTTCCTTCTACCCTCTCAAAAAGTAACCTAATTGAGATAATTCTATGATATAAATCATCCGACGACATTGAACTAATCAAAATTTCTGTAGACGTTCCATTTATTAAATCAGTATACGATTTGTTCGGAATATATTGTGATACTTCTCTCATTCCCTGCTCAAGTACATCCGCAGATATCTCTTGGCCATCCTTATATATCGGATTTTGTCTTCCGTGAATTACATTTGAAAGAACTTCATAAATTGCTGATGTTCCGAATTCAGGCTTAGTTAATTCAACATATTTGCGCAAATTCACAATTTTAACAGCCATACTTGCATTTGAAGACATTACAATATCTTTGGTTAGTTCTACAGTATTTTTCAAATCATTCATCGTAATTGGCGATTCGCAAATCGATCCCTCAATATTCTGTATAAATGAAGCATGAACCGGCGTAATCAATCCATATCGCGTAAAGAAGTTTCCATGGACATAATCAATAATTGGTTGGAAATCATGTGTTAGCATCAATACTGTTTTCTCTTTAAAACTATCCTTTTTATTATCAAATAGCCTTCGAATAATTCCAAATTTCTTTTTTTCATCAAATGCCGATATTGGATCATCCAAAACAATGAGATCTGCATTATCACTAATTGCTTCAAACATAAACATAACAAGCGAAAATGCATTTTTCTCTCCCCAACTAAGTCGATTTTTAGGATCTACAACCATTTCCTTCTGAAATTCACAGGGAACTAAGTACGCTTTAGCATGCTTTTCTCCATCCTTTTCCAGACAAAAATTATAGGGAAATCCGGCAATTGTAAAAAACTGATTAATGTCATCCTGACGCTGAGCTATTAACTCATCAAGTTTCTTTTCGTGTTGCAAAAACAAGCCTTTTAATTGCCCTGTTTTTCCCTTTAATGCATTTATCTTATCTGAAACATGATAAATAAGTTTTTTTATTAAATCAGTCGCGTAAAATGATTGAAGTTGTCTTTCCTCAATCACTAATTCCGATAGACTTTGCTCTAAATTAACAAGTTGAGCATGCGTGACATTCATTGGTTTAAACATACAAATCTTTTCAATTTTTTTATACAGATAATCTGTTTCTTTTGCAAGCATTTGAAGTTCAGCATATAGTTCATCAGCCTTTGTATTATCGCCAATATATGATTCTAAAACATCTACGGCATCTGGCAAAATATATCCTTGATCAACTGCCTGTTGTACATATTCTAAAACAGCATTTGCTACCGACAATGCCGAATTTTTAAATACTTTTGATATAATCTCATTTTGACTCCTAATACTTGAAGGTAAAATATTTGTACAAAATGGGCAATCATTGCCACACATCTGTTTTATACCATCATTGCGCCATTTGGCCCATTTAGCAACGCTTGGTAAATCTCTACTATAAAATGGTTTATACGCTTTTAATTCTGAATAATGATTAAAGCCCCCTCCATTTCCATTAACAAATTCGGCAACACCCCCTCTTCGAGATACTGTTCCATCAGAGGCTTTTACTGCCGCAGTATATTGTGGCAAAAAAGTTCTTAGGTTATGAATCGCATCAATATTGTTAATCAAATCTTGCAACTCTTCAAGCATCCTTTCAATTTGTGCTGCTAGCGAATCGCATTTATCCGATTTAAGAAAAACCTGGAATGAATCATCAAGAAACTCATCTCCTTGAAACAAATAGGAATTCACATAATCCTCATTAAACACCTTCACCACATGGAAGTAAGGATTATCAACAGTTGGTTGACTATTGTCATTTGAGCCATATGGTTTAAAGTCTTTTAATCTATCTGTCTCATTATTCGCCTGGGCATATATCGCTTCACTTATCGTTGATTTTCCTGTTCCATTAGAACCATATTTTATATTTAATGATTTTTCAACAATTTCTATTGTAGCATCTGAAATACAATTGCAATTTTTAACCCGAATATACTTATCCATTTATGCTCCTTTCTGATCTAGCACCGAACATTATTAATCTCAATAATGTTTAAATTATTCTCTATTATATACATGGTGATTTTCGACAGAATCTTACAAAAAACTTTTTGGGCACACTTCGAAGTTGAGCTCAGTTTTCACTACTCAATTGCCAAAATAAATTCCATTATGAATAATAAAAAGTACCGGCATTGGTTTTTTCAACCAATGCCGGTACTTTCGTCTCTGCGGTTCCGGTCTCCTAAGTGGTATATCTTATTCTATTTTGACGCTTACTTTCTTTCCGGAAAACACTATTCCAAATTTCAAAATATCCTGAGTGCCATTTTCCTTCATTTCTACATCATATCTTTTCTTACCAATCTGGGCTAACGCTTCATCTGCAAGTTCTGAAAGTTCATCCGCACTCAGGTTCTTTTTCCACTTAAGCTCCATAAGGATTCCGGGATATCTGTCTTCCCTTGGGAATAGGCCAATGTCATATCGGCCATCTCCGGACTCTCTGTTTGACTTAATCTTATACTGATTATCCATCAAAGCAATTAACCCAAGAACTAATCCATGATAGAAACCCTCTGCTCCGGCATCATAGAAGCTGACTGATTTATCCATATATTCAGCAATTGCTTTCTGCAGGTTCTTATAATCATTCGCATAGAGACTTTCTGCAATCTTATTGGCTGTCGTTCTTGTGATTGCTCCAATCTGTAACAAGTGTGACAAAACCTCACTCTTGTATACAGCAGCTATTTCCCTATTTGGAATAGATACCTCACACAGATAAGAACCATCTGCCTGCAACTCTTTCTTTGGTGTTTTCAAATAACCAGCCACCAATAACAAGCTATAAATATTCGCCGGATCCTCAGAAAGAGATCTGTAAACGACATTCTGATCAATTCTTGCAATAACTCTTTCACCTTGCAGCAAAGAATAAAGTCTTTCTGTAATATCCTCCGTTGCCACCTTAAGGACATCTTCCAAAATTTCATTCTTTCCGGTATTTACCCAATAAGCCTGCGGAATACATCCCCTTGAAATATAATTGATTACAGACCACGGATTATAGATTTCTGTACTTCCAAATAAATATCCATCATACCAATCCTTAAGTTCCTCCTCTTTATCAAGAACTCCATAATACTTAAGCATTTCTCTCACTTCTGAAACTGTAAATCCAAAGAACTGATCATACTCTTCATCCATCACAGAATTCACAGTTAAATTATTCAAACCACTAAAGATACTTTCCTGAGCAATTCGAAGAATACCGGTCAGAAATCCATAAGTAAGATTCTTATTATCTTTAAAAGCTCCTGAGAAAAAGTTTCTCATAAACCCAATTATCTCATCGTAGAAGTCTTTGGAATAACCTTCCTGAATCGGCGTGTCATATTCATCAATAATAATGATTGGTGCTTTACCGTAATGCTTGGTAAGCATCTGAGACAGCTTCGCTAATGATGCAGTCAAATCAACTTCTGAAGCATCGCCGTTTATGATTTTTGCAAAATATGTCTTTTCATACTCTGCTATTCTTTCACTGGTCGCAAGCTCCTGATGTCTTCCAAACTCCTCCTGTAATAGATCTCTAATCTTATCGAGAGTTGCCTTCCAGGAATCAAACTTAACATCCTTGAAAGTAAGAAATACAACCGGATATTGCCCCTGCTGATTGCGGTATTCTTCACCGCATTGCCAAATTGCTTTATCCTCGAAATATTTACTTGTATTCTCCTCTGAAATCTCAAAAAAGACTCTGAGCATATCCATATTCAATGTCTTTCCGAAGCGCCTCGGTCTTGTAAACAAAGAAACCAATGGCTTCTGATCAAGGAATTCCTTAATCAACATCGTTTTATCTACATAGTAATAATCTGCCTGTGCTCTGACATAATCAGAAATGCCAATAGGTAATGGCTTTCTTGTAACTCCTGCTGAATGTCTGACATATTTCCCGGATGTGATTCTTCCATCAATTGGCTTCTTAGCATCATCTGGAATCTTCCACATTTTTCCTACCTTTATAGCACCATCAATCTTATTTTTTTTACAAAGGTCATTAACAGTACGTTCTGATAATCCCCATTCTGTCGCTATTTGTTTACAGTTCTTCATCTAATCAGGCTCCCATCACTTTACTGAAATTACGCATCTCCTTTCCGTATATTATACGCATTTTTCCGCAATATATCAATATCATTTTGATATATTGCGGAATCATATTGCTGTTTAAATGTAAGTTTGAGCTTTATCTGTCTTTTATTCTATCCATATCTTCCAACATATCTCTTAATATATTCTCCTGATACCCCGCCTTTTTCTTCTTTCTTACCTCTCTTGCCGTCTCGCGTAGAACAGGATTCTCTACAGCGTCCAGTTTTTTCATGGATATTTTCCCAATCTCTTCTTCCGAAAGACTTTTCGCATAATCCTCCTCCGACATTCTCCACACATGGATCCGGTCCCCATATTTTCTCCAGAGTCTGTCGGCAATCCGGATCCCGTCCGGATCGATGTCTCCGCTATAGTAGATATCCGCTCCACTATTCAACAGAAAGGGAATCAGTTTCACAGCGGCGCTCCGCAGCTGGCCGGAAGTACATAGTAACGTCACATTCCTTTGTTCCAGATGCTTCAGCAAGTAGCTGAACACCATCTCATTTTCTACAATATAAACCTTATCTCCTGTCGGTTGTACCGCTGTCAGCTCCTGCAGATTTTCCATGGTGACAGCACAGGGCTCCTGTCGTCTGCAAAAGGTGTCATATGCCGGGTGCCAGTCACCGTCAACCTGTAATCGCAATCCATAGATATGCACGATAGAGGAAATATTATCCGGTACGATTCCGTTGGACAACAGTAATTCTCTCCACTGATGGGCATTTGCCGGATAATCTTCTTCCGTGGCATAACACATCCCGTGAACCAATAATTGTCCTCCGGTTGTTCCCTGATCAAAGTAATGGGGATTTCCAGATACTTCCGCGGAAAATACCGCCAGGGGATATTCCTCTTCCGTCTCTCGAATATCTTCCAGCAAAAGGATCGCCTTTCCCACAGTTTTCAACAGTTTTTCTGTCTTTTCTCTGTCCCTTCCATATTCTCTGATTACTGTCTGATAGCCATACTTTTTTTGAGAAAACATATCCTGTAGCCAGGAGACCGCAATGGAATCCGGACCTGTACACTCTGTCAGATAGCTCTCTACAGTTTCAAAAAAATCTGCCTTTCCCCGCTCTGCCTCCTTCTGTCTCTCCTGCGTGGTCAGCATTTTTCTGCCGAAATATGCTTCCAGTACTTGTTCAAAATCCACAGGAGCAAATTTTGTGTATTGCAATCCCTTTTCAAATTCCGCAAAAGGAAAACGTATGGTATTTTCATAAAATGTCTTTCCAAGTATCCCACCGATGGCTCTCCGCTCTTCTTCGGAAGTATTTTTCAGTGTAATGATCCCTGTTACTTTTCCGTAAGTTTTCCATTTCTTTTCAAATTCCGAAAAGCATCTCCGGTACGCAGAATTTCCTCTAAAATATTCCGCACATGCTTCATTATTGTTCATCTAAAATCCTCTCATGTCCGTTCCACGTATACCGGATCACCGATACCACCTGGGAGTTCTCCGGACGATGAAGTTCCGCAATCCGAAGGCCTTTGACCGTCTCAAAGCATCCCCACAGTGCCTGGGAATTCATGATATAGTCGAAATCCAGCTTATGAACCAGTTCAAACATACTTTTGATATTCTTGTCGTCGACACCGGCAAATGCCTCATCCAGTGCAATAATTCTGGGATGATCTTTATTGTCTGCCTTTTTATACTGTGCATTTACCGCTCCGAACAACGGCACATACATGGCCATTGCTTTTTCGCCTCCGCTGAAACGGTTAAATGCGGCATTTGTCAACGGCTTTTTCGTCTCTTCGCCGCGCCGGAAAAACATCTGGAATTCAAACCATTTCCGGTAATCCAGGGCATCTCTTACCAGTTCCATGTAATTGATGATCGTTCCCGTCTCTTCCAGTTTTGCCTTTTCTGCACGTATTTTACTGCGGAAATGCCCTGCTACTTTTTCAATATCATCCAGGGTAAGCAGCTCCCGGTCACGCAGAAGGATCTGCTCCAGATCCGCTGTATCCAGTTCTTTTTCGTTGTCAGCTTTGCAGGGCTTCCATTCCAGAGAAAAACGAAGTCCCATGGAGGTATCGATCTCCTGCATGAGCTTTGACATGTCTTTTGCCCACTTTCTGCTCTCTGCTATACGATCCGTAAGCTGCTGGCTGATCGTCTGGGATAGAATGTCTTCAAAAAGTTCCCGATCCTTTTTCTGTATCAGCAGTTCCGTCTCTTCGATTGCGGTCTTCAGAATATTGTAAAATTCCTCCAGGTATACCTTTTTCCCGTTCCAGGTAGAAATAATACGTACCCGCTTACGCACAGCATCGATGTCCCCCGTATCGCCGAAGCATTCTTCCATGGAAGTTCCGTAGCTTGCCAGACTTCCGTTATGTTTCAGATATACTGTATGCAATGCCTGTAGCAGTTCTCCGGGTTCTCTGTTCTTATCGCTTTCCCGCAATATTTTTACAGCTTCTCTGGCACATTCATAGACTGTCCGTCCTTCCCGGTTCAGAATCAGTTTCAGATCCAGTTCCTCTTCAAAATAGTTTCTGAGCGTGGTTTCTTCTATAATGTACTGTTGCAGCTTTTCTTTTTGTTCCGGCAGTTCTTTCTGTAATGTCTGTAACCTTTCTTTGAGGGTGGCTCCCAGAAGTTTCAGGTCCTCCAGTTCCTTGTCGATCTGCGAAAGTTCTTCCTTCAAACGTTTCAGCCGGTTTGCCTTTTCCAGCAATTCCGGACTCCTCAGATACTCTTCCAGCTGACGGATCTGAATCTCACTGGCTTTTGCCCGGGTGCTGTAAGTTCTTTTTTCCGTATAGGCTTCTTCCAGATTCTCCCGGTATTGCTCTATCCGTTCTTTTCTGTCCAGACAGCCGATCTGTTCCGTCTGTATATGCAGCAGTTCCTGCCTTGCGCTCTGCCATATCCTTCCATATTCTTCTGCTGCACCGCAGGCTTCCTCATAAGCCGCCACTGTTCTGCTATAGGGCAGCATTTTACAAGCTTTCAATACCTCCTGATATTGCCGGTTCTTCTGCTCGGAAAGTCTGTGTTCCTGATCCTGTTGTTTCAGATATTCGTTTTCCAACGTCTCCAGAATACGTTCCAGCTCCCGTTTCTCCGACAATGCGATCTGAATCTCCGAAAAGTCAGGAATCTCCTGATATTCCACCTGTAATCTGTCCATACGTCCCTGCAGTTGTGCAATTCCGGTGTTCCACTCTTCTATGGTCCTGCTGATGCTTTCTATCTGCTCCTGCAATTCCCGGATCTTTTGCTCTTTTCTCCGTTTTCTCGCCAGATATCCCACATATTCTGCCGCCTGCTTGTCCGCTTTACCGGCTAAGATTCCCTGCCGGAAGCTGCCATCTGCACCGAAACAGATTCCCTGTGTCTTTCCTTCCTCTTCATAAATATTGCTGAGGATTTCCAATACCGGAGTTCTTAATTCCTGCGGTAGATCGTCACTTACTGTCAATCCGGAAAAATGGCTGTTCCCCGGCCCGTCCGTCTGCAGGACAGCATCCAGGAACTCCGGATGGTCTGCTTTTATTTTCACAAAATCTTCCGGTGTCACCACCAGGGCATCCAACATTCCGGTCATTTGCATTTGTGCTTCCAGTCTCGCACAGGCACTCTCCTCCAGATCTTTGGCAAACTCTACCGTTCTGTAGAACGGAATGGCTGTGATTCCTGCCTGTGCCAGGGATACTCTGGATTTTTCGACTGTCTCATCCCGTTCTGGCTCCAGTTCCTGCTGTTCCTGCACCTTTTTAAGCTGTTCCCGGACATCTTTTAGGATTCCTTCCTGAATTTCCCTCTGATACTGTTTCTCATTCTTTGCGTCTGTAAGCTGTTGACGCTGTCTTTCATAATCTGCGCGGAAATCCCCCTGTATCTCCACGCCATCCGCTACGGTATCGTATCGTCTTGCTTTCTGCTCCGCCTGCAGGAGAACCTCACGTTCCGGATGCCATTCCTCAGATGTTTCCGCTCTGTGAAAGACTTCCGTGATCCATGCATCGATTCTGTCGGCCACCTGTTCTTCTGCCATCTCCAGCCGTTGCTCTTCCGCTGCTTTTTTCTTCTTCGTCTCCTCCAGTCGGCTGGCGGCTTCCTCGTATTGTCCGGATATCAATTCATATTGACTGAGTGCTGTTCTTCCTGTCGTCAGCTGATTTTTCCATATTTGCAGATGCTCCGCAATCTCGTCTCTTTCTTCATATTCCTCCAGTCCGATTTTCTCTTTTGCCTTCTCATGATGTTCCCATTGCAGAATTTCCTGTTGTTCTTCCAGATTTTCCCGCTTTTCCTTTAAAGTATCACGACGCAGTTCCAGCTGTTCCTCCAGCTTTTTCAGAACAATCTCTTCTTCCCGGATCCGCTCCCTGCCATCTTCGATCTTTTTCTCCCAGCGTTGCTCTCCATCCACAGCCTCCTGATGCTCTGCCTTTAATTTTTCCAGTTTCCGATCCGCATCTTCGAGTTCCGGATCCAGAAGAGCGTTGCGTTCCGTTTCTTTCAACTTTTTCTCTGCTGTAAGTCTCTCCGTATCCTGCACTGCCCGGTTCTGCTCTTCCAATGCCTCGCTCTGCCGCTGTTCCTGATCTGCCAATATTGCCTGTTCTTTCTCCACTTCCTGCTTCTTGCCCAGATAACCCTGCGCTTTCTTCGCAAGCATATATTGGTTATATCGGGTATATTCGTTGCGGATGATCTTCACATCATCGAAGGCGCGGTTGAGCATCTCCAGGCTGTCCTGGATCTCGTCCATTTTTTCCATGGCATCTACCATGGGCCGCAGCTCTTCGTCCGTCAAAGTCTGCAAGGAATCATTCAAAATATCATACACTTTGGTCGGTTTAAACTCTTTGGAAAGCTTGGGAGCGCGCACCTTCACCAGCAGTTTGATGAACTGCTCATACTGTTCTTCTTTTCGGAAACCGAAAATATATTGGTTGACATGCTTTTTGTATTCCGACGGACTGTCTGTGAAAAAATTGTCCTCCCCCAGTTCCGCCTCTGTCTCTTATACACATCTCCGAGCCCACGAGACGGAGCTACATCTCGTAT
>ENA-OZJY01000112-OZJY01000112.1-human-gut-metagenome-genome-assembly--contig:-NODE-112-length-18609-cov-6.688207_pt1 | contig 18609 bp, 18 predicted proteins | sample MGYA00244823_ERZ653757 | MGnify/ENA primary metagenome ERZ653757 (study PRJEB26926, sample SAMN06165282) | human gut metagenome | biome: ENVO:00009003; feature: ENVO:2100002; material: ENVO:00002003... | reverse complement strand
AGATCTACCCCCTAGAGTTCGTCGGCAGCGTCAGATGTGTATAAGAGACAGGAAATCGGCCCAGACCGGGCAGCGCCGCCAAGCGGCCAGTAAAGAACAGGCGCGATAAGTACAAGAGGGTGAAAATATGAGTGACAAAGTTAAAAGCAGACTGATGATCGCTGGGGCGGCCCTTTGTACCGCCCTTTTCCTTTTCTCCGGGGCTATGCTGGCTCGTGAATACCTGGACCAGAAGCAAAGTGCCGAAGCCTTTGACGAGGTGGCCGAGCTGGTCAAAGAAGATGTGGAGCTGCCCACGCTTGAGCTGGCCGATGACCCGGCCCAGGAGCCAGAAGAACTCACGGCCTTTGAGAAATATGCGGATGTGTACGCCCAGAACAGCGACCTGGTGGGCTGGATTTCCATTCCCGGCACCCGGATTGATTACCCTGTCATGCAGACCAAGGATAACCCCAACTTCTATCTGAAACACGCTTTTGATAAGTCGTACAGCAGCTATGGGGTGCCCTATATGCAGGAAAACTGCGACGTCGGCATTTCCGACAATCTGGTGCTGTACGGCCATCACATGAACAACGGCAGTATGTTCGCTGACCTGTGCAAGTACGAGAGCGAGGATTTCTACCAGGAGCACAAGACCATCCGTTTTGATACCCTGGACAGCTTTGGCGAATATGAGGTAATTGCCGCCTTCAAGACGGTGGCCTATTCGGAGGAAGGGTTCAAGTATTACCACTTCGTCCGGGCCGAGCAGGAAGAAGATTTTGACGAGTTTATTGCCAAGTGCAAAGAACTGGCGCTCTATGATACGGGTGTGACTGCGGAATATGGCGACCAGCTTATCACCCTTTCCACCTGCGAGTATTCCCGGACCAACGGGCGGATGGTGGTTGTGGCCAAGCTGCTGGAGGAATAAGGGGGGTCCCGCCCTGGGAAGGAGGTGAAGCCCATGGGCAAGGGCATTAAAACAAGAGTTTCTGAGAAAAAAGGCATTAAAGCGATTGATAAAGCGGCGGTTGCTTCTGAACGGATGAAGGAGGCGTATATCCGCACCAAGGATAAGGCCGACCACAGCCTGTATGCGGAGGAAAGCTCCCCCGGTGAGTATGCGTCCGACCGTCTTTCCGCTGGGGTGGATAACGTCACCCATAAAGCGGTCCACCAGTTTGATAAACAGGGCCGCAAGGGGGTTCAGACAACCAGGGAGAACATTTCCAAGGTCAAGGAGAAAATCCAGAAGCGGAAAGCCGCAGCGGAACAGCCGAAAAAACAAGCGGAGAAACAGGCGGCCCGGCAGGCTGGGCAGCCTACCACGCGCTGGAGTGGCCGTCAGGCGGCGGATACGGTTTCCGAGCCGGCCAAGGCGGTCCGTCAGGAGCGCGGGGCCATCAAGACCCTGGACCGCAGCAAGAAAGGCATTAAGACAGTGGACAGGAGCCGCAAAACCATCAAGCAGGCTTCTTCCACTGTTAAGGGGACGGTGAAAACCACTACTAAATCCATCAAAACGGCGGAAAAGACTGCCAAGGCCAGTATTAAGACCAGTCAGCAGGCGGCCAAAGCCGCCCAGCGGACTGCCCAGGCCACGGCGCGGGCTGCCAGGGCTGCGGCCCATGCTGCCCGTGTAGCGGCCCGGACTGCGGTAGTTGCGGCAAAGGCGGCGGTCAAGGCTACGGTTGCGGCTGTGAAAGCCATCATTGCGGCGACCAAGGCGCTGATCGCGGCCATCGCCGCGGGCGGTTGGATTGCCGTACTGGTGATTATTGTGATCTGCCTCATCGGTATGATTATTGGCTCCTGCTTTGGCATTTTCTTCTCCGGCGAGGATTCCGGCACCGGGCAGACCATGCAGACTGCCGTACAGGAGATCAATACAGATTACCAGGAGAACCTGGATGAAATCAAGGCGTCCCACAGCTATGATGTGCTGGAGATGTCCGGTTCCCGCGCTGTGTGGAAAGAGGTATTGGCGGTTTACGCTGTCAAAACCACCACTGACCCGGACAACGCCCAGGAAGTGGCCACCATGGATGATGAGAAGCTGGAGCTTTTGAAGGACATCTTCTGGCAGATGAATGAGATTTCGTCCAGCACATCCACCCAGACGGAAACGGTGATTGAAACATCCGATGATGGTAACGGAAATATCGTGGAAACGGAAGTAACCATTACACGCACCTATCTGTATATCACCGTCAGCCATAAGACTGCCGAGGAAATGGCCGACCAGTTCGGCTTTAACGAGGACCAGCGGGAACAGATGGCGGAGCTGCTGGCCGACGAGAACAATTCCCTGTGGTCCCAGGTGCTCTACGGCATTACCGGAGGGGATGGCGAGATCGTCACGGTGGCGCTCTCCCAGGTGGGAAACATCGGCGGCGAACCGTACTGGAGCTGGTATGGTTTTGGCAGCCGTGTGGAATGGTGCGCCTGCTTTGTGAGCTGGTGCGCCAATGAGTGCGGTTATATTGAAGCCGGCGTGATTCCGAAATTTGCAGCCTGCGCGTCCCAGGGCGTTCCCTGGTTCCAATCGCATGGGTTGTGGCAGGACAACAGCTATGAGCCGCGCCCCGGCGACATCATCTTTTTTGACTGGGATGATGGAGGCCAAGACGGGCAATCCGACCATGTAGGTATTGTGGAGAAAGTCGAGAATGGACGTGTCTACACAGTAGAAGGCAACTCCGGCGATTCTGTGCGCCAGAACAGCTACCCCATTGGCTACTATGAGATTTACGGGTACGGCACTCCGGCCTATTAACTCCCTCAAAAAAGGAAAACCCAGCCGAATTCTGGCTGGGTACATAACTTTGTATGGCCGTATGCGGCAACACTACCTGAAGGAACACCGGCCCGGCCTTTACAGCAGCTTGATTTTGAGCGAAAAGCTGTACCCGCACCTGTTGGAGATTGACCGGGCGGCGCGTGAACGGATGGAGGCCATGCTGCCCCGCATGATGGAGGAGGCGGGCGTCACCGAGGAACTGAAAGCCCGTGACCCCATGCGCTGGGTGGGGCTGATGAACACGCTGAAAGCGCAGGCGGAGGAAGTTATACAATCCGAGTTGATATTTCAATAATAGGGTGAGCGCCAGAGAACAATCCCTGGCGCTCATTTTACTTTCGCTGTGCTGTTTTTCTGTACTCTAACGGCAACAATCCAGTGCTTTTGCGAAACAGTTCCGCAAACCTGCTTGAAGTGGAATATCCTACGGTCTGAGCGACTTGTCCCACCGTCAGCTCTGTATATGCCAGCAGATACTCTGCCTGGCTCATTCGCCGTTGCTGGATGTACTCGGTGATAGTGCAATCGTAGTATTTCTTGAAACAGGTTTTCAGCTTTGTTGTTCCCATACAAGCGATCTGCGTCAATCTTTCCAGTGGAATATCAGAAGCATAATGATCGCTCAAATAAGAGGCAACTGTCTGAACACTCGCTATATCTTGTTGCGAGAGTTTGTGGGCTGTTTTTTCAGGATGTTTCTTTTGGTATTCAACGATCATTGAAACGGCTTCTGCTACTTTGCCTTCATAAAAAAGTTTTGCGGCAATTCCTTCCCCGCGATAGTCTTTGATTTCTGTGAGCAACCGCGACATTTCTGGAAAATCAGAAGTCTGGTCGATTTTCCGAAAAGCGTCAACCGGATTGATTTGCGCCTCCGGGTACAGCTTCTTCAGGTAATCTTCATAATACGCCGGTGCAATCTCAATCCCAATCGAACGGATCGGAATATTCTTGTGGATCAATGCTTTATAGGGTGTGTAGCCTCCAATAAAGGTTTTGATACAACCAGCAGATAATCTGCGGTATGGAGATAGTTCTTCACCGGAAATCGAGTCATAGCGTGTAATGCTCAAACATTCCGGCAAAGAAAATTCCAGCATGAAATCCTCATGGAATGAAAAGTTGTGTATCTTAATGTCATAAAGGTCTTTCTGTCCATAAGTCCAGTAAGTGCCTTCTCCAACTTCGGGAGAAAGTTTCCAGCATATCCCCAAATCACCATACTGCTGATTGTCTGGATCGCGGATAAAACCATGACCAGTCAGCAGAGGTGTGTAAAATTTGTCGATAATTTCGGACATGAAAATAGCCCGCCTCCTTTTTGCAACGATTGGACGAACTTTTGAAAGGAACGGACGAACATCGCCGGAACCTATTGCATGTTGTTCGATACAAGCGTACTGTATTAGATAGCGGTTAGCAACATCTAACCCAAGGATAACACAAACCCTTTGTCGAGTCAAGACAACGAAAGGTAGGAGGAAGAAAATGAGTAATCAAGCAAATTCTTTGAACAAAGGTCTTACCGTGAAAGACCTGGTAACAACAGGCATTTTTACTGCATTGGTTTTTGTTTTTGTACTGGTCGGCGGTATCTTTTTTGCCCCCAACCCGGTGCTTACATTCTTTATGCCGGCCGGGAGCGGTCTGCTTGCGGGGCCGGTTTTTCTGCTGATGATCGCAAAGGTTCAAAAGAGGTGGAGCCTTTCCATTATGGGCGTTGTCATTTGTATCATCTGGTTCGTTACGGGTATGCACTGGGCCTTTGCGCTGGGCTATCTGATTATGGCGGTGGTCGCCGATTTTGTTGCCGGTGCAGGACAGTATAAGAGCAAAAAGCTCAACAGCCTTGCATATATCCTGTTCTCCCTGGGCGGCACTGGGTCGTACATCGTTTTCTTTGCTGACCCCAATGGATGGGCGCAGACCATGCTGGGTAACGGAACCGAACAAAGCTACATTGACACCATGCAGGCAACCGCCAACACAGGCATCCTGATTGCCATGTTTGCAGCCGCTATCATTACATCGGCAATCAGTGCCTTTGTAGGCTGCAAAATGCTGAAAAAGCAGTTTGAAAAGGCGGGTATCACGGCATGAGCGGTGAGCGCCAGAAGAAAGGGCTTTGGCTTGACCCACGGGCCAAGCTCTTTCTTATCCTGATCTGTGTTTTAGCGTCCATGTTCGCCCCTTCTCTCGCATACCAGTTTGCGCTTGTTGTGCTGATTGCAATATTGGGAACATTCTTCGGAAAATGGAAATATGTCATCAAGGCAGTGTGCTTCTATGCTGTCATCTGCGTTCTGACGGTCTGGATCATGGCTGAAATGACAGGAACGCTGCGGACGATGTTCATCGCCTTTTTAGGTCTGTTTCATAAAGTCTATGCCTGTGGGATGTTGGCCGGAATTGTACTGTCAACAACAAAGGTGAATGAGTTTCTGTCCGCGATGAACCGTGTCCATGCGCCGAAGAAATTAGTGATCCCGTTGGCGGTCATGCTGCGCTATATTCCGACCATCCAGGAGGATTGGCGATATATCAAGGACGCTATGCGGATGAGAGATGTTTCCCCTTCTTTGGGGGGCTTTCTGTCCCATCCGGGAATGACGGTAGAGTGTATCTATGTGCCGTTGATGATGACGGCCTCGAAAGCGGCAGATGAACTTTCCATCGCTTCTGTTACCCGCGGAATAGAAAATCCTAATCCACGCACCTGCCTTGTTCAGATAAAGTGCGGAATTGCTGATTGGATGATTATGGCGGTTGCCGTTGCTTTTCTGATTTTTGAATTGTGTGTGCGGGGAGGTGTCATCGGTTGATTGAGCTTGAAAATGTATCCTTTTCTTATGATGGGCAGGAGCATGATGGCCTGCATGACATCAATCTGAAAATTTTAGATGGAGAATGTGTCCTGTTCTGTGGGCGCAGCGGGTGTGGCAAAACAACGATTACACGCCTGGTCAATGGATTGATCCCGCAGTTTTATCAGGGGGAACTTCATGGCCGTGTGCTGGTAGATGGTCAGGAGATCAGTAATCTTCCCATGTACCAAATTGCCGCAAAGGTTGGTTCGGTTTTTCAAAATCCACGGACACAATTTTTCAATGTGGACACCGACAGCGAGATCGCCTTCGGTATTGAGAATGAGGCACGCCCTCCCCAGGAATTGGCCGAGAGGGTAGAACAGACAACAGAGGATCTGCATATCCAGAAGCTGCGGAGCAGGAACATTTTTGAATTGTCCGGCGGTGAAAAGCAGAAAATCGCTTTTGCTTCTGTCTACGCTATGAACCCGAAAATTTATCTGCTGGACGAGCCATCTTCTAACCTGGACATGACTTCCATTCAGGAATTAAAGGAACACCTGCGGCTGATAAAAAGCCAGGGCAAAACGATTTTAATTGCGGAACACCGGCTGTACTACCTGATGGAACTTGCAGACCGCATTGTTTATCTTGAAAAAGGGCAAATCAGAAAAATTTATACGCCGGAGGAATTTCGCAAGCTGCCAGAAGCCGAGCGTGAACACATGGGGCTGCGGGCGGTAGATTTGACAGAGGTACTTCCTCCACAGAAGTGCCTGCCTGTTTCAGCACCCATACTTGAACTTCAAGATGTAACACTCCGCTACAAAAAGAGGACGATTTTACATCATATCGCCCTCTCCGCCGCGAAGGGAGAAGTTATCGGCGTGGTTGGTCATAACGGAGCAGGCAAAACGACCTTTTCCCGCGCCTTGTGCGGGCTGCATAAGGATTGCGATGGACAATTCCTGTGGGATGGCAGGCCGATGGACCGAAAGGCAAGGCTGACGAAGTCTTACATGGTCATGCAGGATGTGAACTACGAATTGTTTGCTGACAGTGTTGAGGCAGAATGCTCCTTTGGTATTCGCAATCCCGATCAGAAATTAGTGACGGAAACATTGGAGGAATTGGGGCTTGCCGCTTACCGGGAACGACACCCGAACACCCTGTCAGGCGGTCAAAAACAGCGGGTGGCTGTGGCGGTCAGTATGATCTGCGGAAAAAATCTTCTGGTATTTGATGAACCGACCAGCGGCCTGGATTTTGACAGTATGGCACAGGTGGCAGGGCTGATCCGGCGATTGTCTGATATGGGAAAGGTTATTTTCATCGTTACCCATGATTTTGAGTTTGTCTGCCGAACCTGCTCCCGCGTTCTGCATTTTGACGAGGGCGAAATGCCCGATGATGTACCTGTTGTGATGGATGCCCTCCCGAAATTGAGAGAGCTGTTCTCTGTTTCAGATGGAAAGGAGAGGTGATCTATGAAACAGAAAAAAGAAAACAGAGTAGCTTTGCTGCTCCACTGGGCCGGTGAGCAAAAAATCTGGCTGTTCCTGGCGATTTTTCTATCGGCGGTCAGCGGCCTTTGCATTATCGTCCCTTACATTGGGATTTACCGGCTGATGGACGCCACATTCAATCATACCTGCACACAGGAATTGGTTGTGCAGACCGTGGCAATGATTGCGGCGGCGGTAACTTTGCGGTTTGCCCTATTTGGCTGTTCCGGCGTAGCAGCCCACAAAGGGGCTTACGGCGCTCTTTTCAAAGTGCGCTGCATGGTTGCAGAACACATGGCCAGAGCGCCTTTGGGGGCCTTGAATGAACGGCGCACAGGGGATATAAAAACGGTTCTGAATGAAGATATTGAAAAGCTGGAGCTGTTCCTGGCTCATAACCTTCCTGACCTTGTGTGCTATCTGGTTGGGCCGGTAGTCATCTTTATTTATCTGATGACCGTCAATATTCCTCTGGCATTGATTTCCCTGGTTCCGCTGATCCTTGCTGTTGTTGTAATGGGGATGATGTTCCGCAATACGGATGACCTGATGGAACGGGCCAATCGCTCCATTACCACACTGAACTCGGTTATGATTGAGTACATCAGCGGTATGAAATTGATTAAAGCCTATAACATGGGGAGCAAATCGTTTCAAAAGTTTTCAGACGCTATCCAGGAAGAAAACGCCATGTGGAATGAAACTTCCCGGCGCATGGGGCCACCTTATGCGGCCTTTGTTGTTATCATCGAGTGTGGGATGTTGTTGATGGTTCCAATCGGCGGAATGTTTTTCCTGAAAGGCTCATTGGCGGCCAGCGCATTTTTGCTGTTCGTCTATGTAGGTTCCATGTATCTGACGGAAATCCGCCCCCTGCAAGAATTGGGGACTAATTTTGCCAATGTGCTGAACGCTGTTACCAAGACCAAAGAAATCCTGGATATTCCGATTTATGAGGGTGGTACGGACTTTCCCCAAAATCACGATATTGAACTTCGGAATGTTCGGTTTTCCTATGATGGCAAGACCGATGTACTGCAAGGCGTCAATCTCAAAATTAAAGATGGTGAACGCATGGCCCTTGTGGGACAGTCTGGTGCCGGTAAAAGTACCGTGATTGAACTAATCTCCCGGTTCTATGATGTGCAAGAGGGCGAAGTGCTGATTGGCGGGAAAAATGTAAAGGAACTCAATTATGATACTATCCTAAAAAATGTCGCCATTGTGTTCCAAAAGACCTTTCTGACCCGTGACAGCGTTTTAGAAAATATCCGCATGGGCAGTAACGCCACTCTGGAAGAAGTGCGGGCCGCCGCAAAAGAGGCGCAGATTGATGATTTCATCATGTCTTTGCCGGATGGATATGACACGAAGGTGGGCAGCTTCGGCTCTCGCTTCTCCGGCGGTGAAAAACAGCGGATTGCCATTGCCCGCGCTATCCTGAAGAATGCCCCCATTTTGATCTTAGACGAGGCCACAAGCGCCTCTGACCCGGAAAATCAGATGGAGATTGACAAAGCCATTCAAAATCTCTGTAAGGGAAAGACGGTCATTGTGGTAGCCCATCGTTTGAGCGCGTTGAAGATGTGCGAGCGTGTAGCAGTGGTTGAAAATCACACAATTACCTGTGTCGGAACCCATGAGGAAGTCCGAAAGAACAATGCTTACTATCGGAAGGCGTGGGAGGACTACGAAACAGCCCGGAATATTACTTATCAGTTGGAGGGAGGCGAGCAGCATGAGTGAGCATGATGTATTGAAAAAGAACCGTAATTTTTATATTGGCGTTGGCGGGACTGTTCTGGAAGGGCTTCTCTCCGGCAGCTTATTCATGCTTCTTTACTCTGTCATGCAATTTCTGTGGTCAGGGCAGTTTGACATGAACCGGGCATTGATATTGACTGGCGTAATTGCGGTCATTTTCCTGCTTCGTATTCTGATTTACAGCTATGGTTATACCAAAGCGCAGATTGGCGGCGCAGAGGTCAGCAAAAACATCAGGCTTTTTATGGGCGACCATTTGAAGCGTATCCCGCTATCCCGGTTTACCCAGGGACAGACCGGCGATTATATCAATACCATCACAAGCGATGTAAACAACTATGAAAAAATCCTGACCCATAAGATCGGTGATCTGGCAAAGAGTTTTGCACTTTCGCTCATGCTGATTATTTTTGTGATGACCATTTATGTGCCTGCCGGAATTATCCTGCTGATTGCCGACCTGCTTTTGATCCCTGGACTGTGGCTTTCTTTCCGTATGGTTCGGAAATATGGTAAAGAAAAGAATGATATTTGTGCGGAAAATGTCAGCAGCATTGTGGAGTATGTGTCTGGTATTCAGACTTTCCGGGCCTATGGCGTAGGTGGATTGAAGAATAAAACCGTTATAGGCGCCATGCGGGAGTTCTGCCGGATCAGCTTTGTGTATGAAGCGAAAGTCCTTCCTATCGGCGCTGGATTTGGCATTTTAAGCTGGCTGTCCTGCCCGCTTGTTATCTGGACAGCTTATGCGCCCTGGGCTGCCGGAACACTGGATACAGTATCTTATCTTCTGATCTGTATGCTGCCTTTGTTCTGTGCAAAGCTGGCAAACTCTATTTTTGTAGACCTGACAAGTTATAAGAACCTGATGATTTCCAAAAACAAAATCCTGGGTGTGATGAACGAACCAGAGGAAACTGGCAGTATGGAGCCGCTTCAAACGGCCACCCATGAAATCACCTTCGACAGTGTGGACTTCTCGTATGTACCCGGAGAGCCGGTGCTGAAACACGCCACCTTTACGGTGCCAGACCAGAAGCTCACTGCCATTGTCGGGGACTCCGGTTCCGGCAAATCCACCATTCTGAACCTGATTGCAAAATACTACGAGGCGAATGGAGGAACCATTTCAATCGGCGGCAAACCGATTAACCATGTGGCCGCAGAGCGTGTACTGGAACAAATCTCTATGGTAGACCAGGATGTATTTCTCTTTGACGATACCATCCGGGACAATATCCGGCACGCCCGCCCCAATGCCACGGATGAGGAAATCGAGGCTGCTTGCCGGGAGGCTAATTGTGACGGCTTTATCCGCAAGATGGAAAAGGGATATGATACGCCGACCGGCGAGAACGGAAACCTTCTTTCTGGCGGTGAGCGTCAGCGAATTTCCATCGCCCGCGCTATCCTGAAAAACAGCCCGATCCTGCTTTTGGATGAAGCAACAGCGTCCCTTGACATCGAGAACGAGCTGGCAGTAAAGCAGGCCATTGCCAATCTGCTGAAAGAGAAAAAGACTGTGGTAATGATTGCTCATACCCTTTCCATCGTCAAAAATGCAGATCAAATCCTTGTGGTATCTGACGGAAAGATTGCTGAAGCCGGTACTCACGATGAATTGCTGGCTAAAGGCGGAAAGTATGCGGCTATGTGGAACGCCGAACAGAAAATTTCTGCCTGATTGGAGGTAACAATGAAACTTCATGCGTCCGGGGAGGACTACCTGGAAACCATCCTTGTTCTCCAAAAGAAACTCGGTATGGTACGCTCCGTGGATGTTGCCCGGCACATGGAGGTGTCAAAGCCCAGCGTGTGCCATGCAGTGGCTACCTTGCGGGACGGCGGCTTTCTCACAATGGACGAGGATCACTTTCTCCATCTGACCGATGTGGGCCGCGAGGTTGCCGAAAAAATCTACGAGCGCCATTGCTTTTTTACCGAGCAGCTTATCGCCGCAGGCGTTGATCCCAAGACTGCGGAGGCCGACGCCTGCCGGATTGAACACATCATCAGCGATGAGAGCTTTTCGCGGCTGAAAGAGGCAGCCGCACAAGAGCAAGAATAAACCGAATAAGCCAAGCTATCCTGCCCCGCCAGACGGGGAAAGAAAAAACCGTTGCAGGGCAGGTAGCTTCGTGCGCCCATAATGGATTTTCAGGGTACTGCGGCGGTTTTGAGTAACATCAAGGCCGCCGTTCCTTATGCCCTCGACAAAGGAGTGACGCCTATACGCTGACACGGCGGCTTACGGAGGGAGCCGCCATGAAACAAAGAGCGTTTCGACATAATGCGACAGGGCGCAGGCTATCAAAAAAGCCGCTTGCTGTTCATCGTGGCTTTACGCCCTTCACACTGAACTATTATGCCATGATTTACACGAACTAAAAAGAAACGCACTTGCTGTTGGGGATGTTGTCCCATTTTGCAGGTGCGTTTTTCTTTATAGAGGAACCCCATCATTCCCACGTTGTAGGGGGCCGCCCGACCAGTCTGAATTTCTCGCAATTCAGACTGATCGGAGGTAAAACAGCGTGGACGCTGATAAAAAAAGAATATGGATTCGCGGCCAATTTGTCGAGGTCACGGATGAAGTGTACCGGGCCTATATGCAGGGCGACCGGAAAATGCGCTATTTTGAGAACGATTTGAAAACCGAGCGGTTCGTTCTCGGAAAGGAGGGCCAAGTGGTGCAGATCATCCCCAGCCGCGAAGATTCTTTGGACCGGCTGGTGGATGAAAATGCCCAGCAATTCTCCGATGAGCAGGAAAGTGTGGAGAGCGTGGTGATTCACAAGCTGGAAGTGGACAGGCTACATACCGCGCTTTCCCTGCTTACCCCAGAAGAATGTGCGCTGATCCAGGCACTGTTCTTTGAGGAAAAGACAGAACGGCAATATGCAGACGAGCTTGGCGTATACCGCAATGCTGTTCATGTTCGGAAAGAGAAGGTTCTCAAAAAGCTCAGGTCTTTGTTGGAAGGCTCCATAGAGAAACCCTGATTATCCCAAAGAGTCTATAAATACGGGAAAATCCCTGACCCGGCCCCCTGTCGGGCCGGGGATTTTGCTTGTTGGGGCATATCCCCATCCCCCTGTTTCTGTTCGGCAAGTTTACAATTCATCCATTCCCAAAGGTGAGCTGCCATAGTATAATGAATGTAACGAAGCACTGATTTCTGTGGTTGCAACCGTGTTTTGGCGGTTTGCTATCGGTAAAAATCGTATGCTGATAGTGCAAGGCGGACACAGATATGACCTTTGGGGGAAAAATACGAAAGCTGCGGAAAGAAGCCGGGTTGTCACAGGAGAAACTATCCTATCAGTTAGGCGTATGTGTCAACAAATAGCCACATTTATGTCTTGAAGGGTTTACATATACTTTCAAAACGCTTAATTTTCAAGATGTTACAGCGAATTGACAAATTTCCAACACTTCTTGCTTGCCAGTAAAACCCGAAAACTATATACTTGATACAACAAATGCAGGGAGGATTTTGCAAGTGAAGTTTAATGAGAAACTTATGTCCATTAGAAAAACGAAAGGCTTATCGCAAGAGGAATTGGGAATGGAACTTCAGGTTTCAAGGCAAACCATTTCTAAATGGGAATCTGGACAATCTTACCCGGATTTTCAAAGATTAGTTATGTTGAGTGACTACTTTGATATGACCTTAGATGAGTTGGTAAAAGATATTGATGTTCAAGATGTACGCGATAAAAATTTAACTGATGAGAAAGTGGCGTCTATTTATTTAGATGTTGAAAATGTAAAAAACCAGTCCAGAAAATTTGTAAAAATCTTTTGTTATGTTGGTGTCATATTGCTGGGAATAGTTATTTTAGCCTTTATTCTACATTTGATTTTCCCGACATAGAATGGCTTTGGGGAAGCACTTAATAACTAATCATTTAGCAAAGCCATCCGAGCCATACAAAATTAAATATCCAGCCGCCACCGAGCAGGAAATCATTGAAAGGTTTCCTGCTTTTCTAATGCCATTTTTCAGAAAGGAGGGCTGCCGATGGCAAGTCTTAGGGACATGGTATCAGAGTATCAAGATGACCTACGGAACGACATTGCATGGCTGGTACTCTGGCGTGTATCGCAATGTCGTTCACATTGAGAAATGAAGGTCCTCAAGAAAATAAAAAAATTTTGGAATAATCGTTGTGCAACCTCTCACCCTCAACGGCAAATAGGGTGAGAGGTTCTTTTTATGGCCTCACGGCACCTTGAAAACTGCATACCCATTCATCAAGCACATTCCCGCTGCTTTGGCGAAAGCCAAAGCCCAGGTAGCGGCTGCGCGGTGATCTGCCGGGAGAAAACAACGAGACACCACCGAAAAAAGAAATTGTAGGTCTTTGGTTTGTTCTTCCCAGCAAGGAGCGAGAAACAGCAGGCTGCCAGTACCGGGTGGCTCCCGGTACGGCCATGACCAGCAGCGGAGCGATACTCCCGTCCAGCCTAACGTCCGAGCGTTGAAGCGGTTTGCCGCCGTGATCCGTCGCAGGCAATGGGGGCGGTTGCGTGAGAACCACGCGAGGGGTGAGATTCCCCGTGGAGCTGGTGAGCTGCCAGCCGTTTGATGACTTCCCGCAGTGTTCCGGGGTGTCGAGGACAAATAGGAACGCTTTGAAATATGAGCCGTACAGCAGGACGGGCCAATGAAAACAAGAGGATTGTTTTATCTCTCCCCGGCCTTCATTCTGTTCTGCTGTCCGGTTCTACATAGGCGGCACTTGCCGCCTGCATTTCAAAGGGAGGTCATAAGCATGAACAGAACATATCATCGCGGCGATATGTACTATGCCGATTTGGGCCGGGGAATCGGCTCCGAACAGGAAGGTTATCGCCCTGTCCTTATTATTCAGAATGATACTGGAAACAAGCACAGCCCCACGGTCATTGTGGCGGCCATATCCAGCAAAGTGGACGCCAAGGCCAAGCTGCCCACCCATTACCTTCTCAAAGCAGAGAACGGCCTGGAGCTGCCTTCTCTGGTGCTGATGGAGCAACTCCGTACCATTGATAAAAGGCGGCTGGAAACGTACATCGGACATCTGGAGGAACAGCATATCCGCCGACTCAACCGCGCCCTGGCTGTCAGCGTGGGATTGATCGAAGAAACACCGAAAAACTTAATCATGTGCCTTTGTCCGGCCTGTGCCAATAACTTCTACGGCACAGGCTCTTATTATTTGCGCAGGGTTCACCCTGGCCGGGTGGAAAAGGACATCTGCACCTACTGCGGCCAGCGGCCTGGTTTTGATTATGAAGTAGTAAAAAAGAAGGAAAGGAAGTGAAGATTGAATATGGAAAAGCTGATTACTCGTAAGGAGGCGGCAAAACTGTTGGGAATCAGCCTTGCCACCTTGGATGAAGCCAGAAACAGTGGCTTGATTTCCTATATTCAGTATGTGCCGAATGGGTGCGTATATTTCACTTCTGCCTACCTTCAGGAATATGTTGCGAAATGCACCTATCGGGCAAAACCTGTGGAAAAGAAAGCAACCTACCGAAATGTGCGAGGAAACAAATCGCACCTTTGAGCAGATCGTGTGGTTTTGGTAAAACAAAGATACAACACTGATTGCATTTGGAGGTAGAAAAATGGCAGTAAAAAGAAAACGAATTCCCAGGTACAGCAAGGTCCAGGTAAACGGGCATGAGTATTACAAAACAGATATTGAGGACGCAGATGGCAAACGGGTGATTCTTTACGGAAAAACCCGCGAGGAAGTTTACGATAAGGAAATGGCAGCTCTTGAGCAAATCGACAACGCCACATTCCGGCGTAAATCCCCCACGGTTGCCGAGTATTGTGAAAAGTGGCTGCTGATGCAGTCCGTCCATATCCGCGCCACCACATTGATTGATTATACATCCAAGGTGCGGCGGCATATTATCAAGGAACTTGGTGAGAAACGAATGGCTGATGTAACCCTGGACGACATCCAGGTTGCCCTTGTGCCAGTTTCTAAAAAGTCAGTTTCGGTCTATAAGTCTGTGGTAATCCTCTACAAGTCTATTTTCCGGGCGGCCAAGGAAAGCCATGTGATTGATACAAACCCGACGATATATCTTGAGGCAAAAGGCGGGGGCGTTCCGCAGGAGGAGCGGCAGGCTTTGACGGATGAACAGGTAGAACTGCTTTTGGACGCCATTCGCGGGTTGCCGCCCTATGTATTTGTGATGATCGGCCTGTATGCTGGGCTGCGGCGGGAAGAAATCCTTGCACTGCAATGGGATTCGGTATATCTGGATACAGAGGCCCCGTATTTGACGGTTCGGCGGGCGTGGCACACGGAACATAACAGGCCGGTCATTCTCACAGAGTTAAAAACGAAGGCTGCGGAGCGGAATATCCCTCTCCCGGATCGTTTGGCAGAGTGCTTGAGAGAGGCAAAGAAAAAATCGACATCAGACTATATAATTGCTAACCAGGATGGAGAGCCGCTGTCTTATACGCAGTTTAAGCGTCTTTGGCAGTATATTGTGACACGGACAGCAAAACCGAGGATAGCGCGCAAACTTGTGGATGGGAAATATGTGAAGTATATGCTTTACCCGAAGCTGGGTGAAAAAGCACGGAACAATGGTCATGTGGTATATAGCTTGGATTTTGACGTTACGCCACACATGCTTCGTCATACCTACATCACAAATTTGATTCACGCTTCCGTAGACCCGAAAACAGTTCAATACTTGGCGGGCCATGAGAGCAGTAAGATCACGATGGACATTTATGCAAAGGTAAAGTACAACAAGCCGGAGCAACTGGCAGGGGTTTTAAGCGGAGCCTTTGCAGAATGGGATGGCGGTGAATACGAAGCGGCACAATAATTTGACGGAAAACGTACAAAGGGCGGGGAGTGTTCCCCGCCCTTTGCGTTTCCCAGAATCGCACCTTTGATAGAGCCATGGTTTTTCAGTATAAAGAAGGTATCGGCGCTGAAATACATATTAAAATAGAAAGGAACAGAAACCATGGCGAAAAAACAAGAAAATGTTCCCCGGTATGGCACTACCATGCGGAGGGGGATTCAATATTACAGGACTCGGATCACCGATGCAGATGGAAAGAGGGTGGATTTGTATGCTGAAACCTGCGAGGAACTCCAGTTAAAGGAGACGGAGGCCCGACGCCAGGTAGAGGAGGCGGTTTTCCGCAGAAAACATCCAACGGTGGCAGAGTATTGTGAGAAGTGGCTGCTTATGCAGTCGGCAAAGGTATCTTCCGGCACGTTGAGAGGATATACCCAGACCATGAACAACTATATTGTCAAGCCTTTAGGCGATATGTATCTTGAGGATGTGACTGCAGACGATATTCGGCTTGCGATGATTCCATTGGCTTCAAAATCTGCTGGATTGTATAGTAAGGTAAATATGCTCCTGAAATGTGTCTTTTATTCGGCAGAGCGAAGCCAATTACTTGAATATAATCCCTGTGAGGGACTCTCGGCCAAAGGGGGAAAACCGGGGAAAAAGATAAATGCCTTGACGGATGAGCAAGTGAAGCTACTTTTAGATACTGTCCGAGGGCTTCCGCCCTATACCTTTATAATGATCGCTTTATATTCCGGCCTGCGGCGCGAAGAAATTTTGGGACTGCAATGGGACTGCGTATTTCTGGATGTTCCTACGCCGTACATCTCTGTACGGAGAGCATGGCGCTCAGAAAATAACAGGCCGGTGATTTCCACAACGCTGAAAACGAAGGCGGCTCGGAGAGATATTCCGATCCCAAAGTGTTTGACAGACTGCCTGCGGGAAGTGAAAGAGAAAACCGAATCGGAATATGTGGTTGCTGACAGAAATGGACAGCCTCTTTCATCTTCGCAGTTCCAGCGGGTATGGAAATATGTAACCGTTCGCTCTACGAAACCCCATAACTATTATAAGTATGTAAATGGCCAGTGCGTGAAGTGTACGGTAACGCCCACCCCTGGCAGTCATCAGAAAAATAACCCGAAGTTGGTGTATGCCATTGACTTTGATGTGACCCCACATCAACTTCGTCACACCTATATTACTAACCTGCTGTACGCAGGCGTTGATCCGAAAACTGTCCAATATCTTGCTGGGCATGAAAACAGCAAGACAACGATGGATATTTACGCTCAAGTAAAATACAACAAGCCAGAACAGCTTTTAAGTGTTGTGAACGCTGCATTTGCCCCATCTGCTGGCGCTTAAGGTATGCGGATTTTTGTATGAAATTTGTATGAAAGTAGTCCATCCCAATTTATAACGCATAAAAATCAGGGTGCTGGAGCATACAATCCCTCCGGCACCCTGATTGGGGTTAATTTTCTGATACAGCTTTTTGTACGGTCACATACTTCTGGTTACGGCTCCGTGGCTTATCTGGAATCGTCATTTGAAGTTGTCCGCTTTCCATCAAAGGACGACGGTGGATTTGTGTAAAATTCTTTGTGTTTTTATATCCGCAATGTTCCATGATTTCCGCCTTGGATCGCGGCTCTTTGCAAAATGCCAAAATGGCGACTTGGGTGGTAACTTGGGTGGCGACTTGGGTGGTAACTTGGGTGGTGTCCTGCGGCCCGACCTTTTCCACGGCAATCGGTGCCAGCGGAACCACGGTACGGAACACATCGCCCTCGATAAATTCCGGGGTTCCGCCGGAGTAGAGCTTTTTGTATTTATATCATCAAAAAGTGGGGCATCCTGCCCTGTTATCAGGGTGTGACAGAGCTAACAGCATCCCCAAAAAAATCTTTGTAAACTTTTTGCCTGGCCCCTATATCTTTGCGCATAATTATGTTATAATAATGCGCAAAGGAAAGGAGGTGGCGATATGCCGCTGATCAGACCGATTACAGACCTTCGCAACACCAACGAGATTTCGGATCTTTGCCATGCCCGCCGGGAGCCGGTATTCATCACGAAGAACGGGTATGGCGATCTGGTCGTGATGAGTATCGAAACCTACGAGGCGATGGTGGAAAATGCAGAGATGGACACCGCGATTTCAGAAGCGGAGGCCGAGTTTGAACGGGACGGGCAACTCCATGACGCAAGGGAGGCGCTGGCTTCTTTAAGGAGGAAGCATTTTGGATAAATACAGCGTCAAACTGATGAGCCGGGCGCTGCGGGATTTGGACGGCATCTATAATTACATCGCCCACACACTGCTGGAGCCAGGGACAGCCCTTAACCTGGTGGGGCGAGTTGAGGACGCCATCCTGTCTTTGGAAACGATGCCCTACCGCTGCCCGGAACGGAGACGAGGGGCTTACGCCAATCGGGGATACCGGCAGCTCTTTGTAGAGAATTACACCGCCGTTTTTCGGATTGATGAAGCAAAGAAAACCGTGATTGTGGTGACGGTCCGCTATTCCCCAAGTGAATTTTGAACTGAATGATGATTACGCGAAAAGCAGTCTGTGATATGATCCGTTTAGTGATTGGCAGAGAAGCCTTTGGATACTGTTCGCAGGTTTCCGCCATAAATCCCTTTGTGTTTTATATCCACGATGTTTCGCAATTTCGGTTTTTGAGCGCGATCAGCACAAAAGCCTAAAATCTCATCTGTGAGCGTCACAGATGAGAATAAACGCAGATTCCGGCCCCCATTTTTATGATTAAATACTGGGGCAACATTTGAGGGCAGGGCCCAAAAAGCCCGTAATATCAAGGAAAACTGGCGCTAAACTGTACGCCAGTACGGCCTCAAAGCCGCTCGTCGCGCTCCGCAGTTCTCCAAGAGATAATTTCC
>ENA-OZJY01000066-OZJY01000066.1-human-gut-metagenome-genome-assembly--contig:-NODE-66-length-21142-cov-7.902641_pt1 | contig 21142 bp, 20 predicted proteins | sample MGYA00244823_ERZ653757 | MGnify/ENA primary metagenome ERZ653757 (study PRJEB26926, sample SAMN06165282) | human gut metagenome | biome: ENVO:00009003; feature: ENVO:2100002; material: ENVO:00002003... | reverse complement strand
CGCATTCAGAACCAGTGTTTCCTGTCCGCCAAACATATTCGGATCCATTCCATACATATTATACATCTTCATCATATCCTGCATACGGCGGCTCTCTTCGGAAAGAGTCATCATTGCTGATACATTTTCATTTTTCAGATTCTCAACATGTACTTCCAGTTTATCTTTATTAAGGCTCTTGCGGAAAAGTTCTGTCAGTGCTTTGACAGTTTCTTCATCGGCAGTACCCTCACCCTTCATTTCTTCGGTCAGATCCGCATCAATACGCTTAAACTGTACTTCCTGATGTTTCTGCTCAAGACTGGAAATAAATGCACTGTCAATATTATGCTTCAGGATAACGGCATCTTTTCCTGCTTCCTTAAACATATTGATATACTGACTCTGCTGAACTTCATCAGTTACATAGAAAATTACTGTCTTCTCAGGTTCTTTCGCTTCCGCATTGTCTTTGTTTTCAGACTCTGCTGCATCTTCTTTCTTTTCTTCTGTCTGAGCCTCAGTTTCTTCTGTTTCTTTTTTATTCTCTTCAATGCAGTCCTTTAATGTGAGATATTTGCCATCAAGATTCTTAAAGAGTACATAATCTCCCATTTTCTCTGCAAACTTAGCATCTTTAATACAGCCATATTTAATAAACGGGCTGATATCATCCCAGTATTTCTCATAAGATTCTCTGTCAGTCTTGCACATTCCGGTAAGCTTATCTGCCACTTTTTTGGAAATGTATTCAGAAATCTTCTGTACAAATCCGTCATTCTGCAATGCGCTTCGTGACACGTTCAATGGAAGATCCGGACAATCAATCACACCTTTCAGAAGAAGCAGGAATTCAGGAATTACTTCCTTGATATTATCTGCGATAAATACCTGATTGTTATAAAGTTTGATCGTTCCTTCAATGGAATCATACTCTGTATTGATCTTCGGGAAGTACAGGATACCTTTTAAATTAAACGGATAATCCATATTCAGATGTATCCAGAATAACGGTTCCTTATAATCCATAAATACCTTGCGGTAGAATTCCTTGTATTCATCATCTGTACATTCATTTGGATGCTTCATCCAGAGCGGATTAATATCACTGATGGAAACCGGACGTTTATTGATCTTTACTTTATCCTTTGCAGGAGAAATTTCAACAACTTCCTTTTCACCTTTATCATTTTCTTTTTCTTCTGTCTTTGCTTCCTCATGAATATGTTCAACAACTACATCATCGTCTCTTAACTCAGATTCATCAATTGTCTCATATTCCTGAGGTGCATTTGCTTTGGAAAGGTAAATATGAACCGGCATGAAGGAACAGTATTTCTCAAGAATCTCACGCATACGGTACTCATTTGCAAATTCCAGGCAGTCTTCATTCAGGAACAGGGTGATTTCTGTACCAATCGTATTCTTGTTACCTTCCTGGATATCATATTCTGTTCCGCCATCGCAGGACCAGTGTACAGGCTGTGCACCTTCTGTATAGGAAAGTGTATCAATATGCACTTCATCCGCCACCATAAATGCAGAATAAAATCCAAGTCCAAAATGACCGATCATCTGATCATCTGTAGTTTTGTCTTTATATTTCTCAAGAAACTGAGTTGCACCTGAAAAAGCAATCTGGGTAATGTATTTCTCTACTTCATCAGCAGTCATGCCAATACCATTATCGATGAATTTCAGAGTTTTCTCATCAGGATTAACAATTACCTGAATCTCCGGTTTGTATCCTTCCGGAAAAGTATATTCTCCCATTACTTCCAGTTTTTTCAGTTTAGTGATCGCATCGCATCCGTTGGAGACCAGCTCTCTTACAAAAATATCATGATCGGAATATAACCATTTCTTGATGATTGGGAAAATATTTTCACTGTTAATTGATAAATTTCCATGTTTTACAGCCATGCTGTCCACACTCCTTTTTGTTTTTAATCATTTGCCGCAACTTTATCTGTCAATATACTGCATTCTTATCTGTTCTGCCTCCGGAGCCAAAACTATCCTCTCCTGTTTATCCTTTGAAATAGCTTTTGACTCCTGTAAGTTGCTTCTCTGAAAGATATAGTAATACCATTTATTCCAAAAGTCAAGAAAAAATTAGCACTCACTAAAAATGAGTGCTAATAATTTTTATATTTTTTTGCAAACCCAGTAAAATCAATGGTTTGCAAGCATTTTCTACTCTTGAAATTGTCATTTTTCTTAGGTTTGACACCAATTTGACACCAATTTTTTCTTTTCTGGTGTCAGAAGTTCACTGCCATACTATCCAGCTTTGCTATCTCGTTTTCAATCCTTGCTCTGTCGCCCAAGTGGTTATACACTTCCATAGTCACATCAAAATGAGCGTGTCCCATGATGTACTGTAATACCTTAATGTCCATACGGCACTCTGCCATTCTCGTGCAGGCTGTGTGTCGCATAACATGAGCGGAAACCTTTGGAAGCAGTTCTGCTTTCCTGTGTTCTTTCTTTGCTTTTTGGACTTCCGCTTTGTTATAAGCGTCTACAATGTTATACAATACACTGTTTACACCATAAGGCATAAGCGGTCTGCCGGATTTAGCAGTGAAAACAAAACCAGAATATCCGTCCACCTCATAAGACTTATCTTTTGCCAGCATGAAGTTGATTTTTCTCTGCTCTTCAAATGCTTTCTGTACTTCCTGCGTCATAGGTATCACACGAATACCAGAGTCCGTCTTTGGAGTAGAGATATGGAAACGACAGCCGTCTCCATAGTTCTTGTAAATGAGCTGGTGGTCTACATTCAAGCGTCTTGCTCTCGTGTCCACGTCTTTCCATGTAAGACCGATCAGCTCTCCACACCTTAACCCTGTGCCTATCATAATCGTAAGCATAGGATAATAGGTATTGTAGACATTGCTCTGCTTCACAAAATCAATGAGCTTTTCCTGTTGTGAGATTGTCAACGCCACACGTTCCTCTGCTGGTCTGCCATAATCGCTGATAGAACCTTTTGCTGGATTTTTACGGATAATATCATCATCAACCGCCATTTCCAACGCAGGAAAAATCATGTTGTTAATATACTTGATAGTAGAATGAGCATATCCAGCTTTGGATAATTTTGAATAGTAGGCTTTAATGTGAGAGGGTAACATCTGGACAACTTTAATGTTGCCGATTTCATCTTTCACCCGATTATTCCATACACGAATGTAATTCACTCGTGTAGGCTCTTTCAGTTCACGGGTCGCCATGTATCGCTCGAACAAGGTGTTTAACGTCATTTTCTTGATTGCACTGTCTGTCAGAATGTTGTCGTCCATATCCTTTGCAATCTTTTTTTCTTTCTCTCTAAGCTCTGGTAAATCCTGTGCATAGATTGTGCGACGTTTTCCTGTTCTTATATCTGTGAAGCGATAACTGTATCTGCCGTCATTACGCCAGCTTTCGCCCTCTCTTAATTTTCTCCCTTTCGGGTCTTTTCTGCTAACTGCCATGAGAACCATTCCTTTCTTGTAGCCCTCTTTTCATGTTCTCACAGCGTGGTTTGCCTATAAATAATTATACCATATTTCCGCAAGAACATAAATAGAAGACTGTACTATTCTGCAAGGTAAAGCAGATATTTTTTGACCCTTTCCACGGAGTAAAGAACCCTGCGACCTATGACAATTTTTGCTTCTGCCTGCTCACCGATTTTCCTTGCCGTAGCATGACCGCATGAGAGCATAGCAGAAAGTCCCTCTATATCAACAGTAATCGGCTGGCTGGTTTTTCGCTCTTTTGTCTTGTTCATATATCAGCAAAATAAGCATATCAGTATCACTTATTTTGCAACACCCCCTTTCCTGTATTTTGGGAAGCAGACAGACGGCTCTGGAAAAGCTCCGCTGGTGTCTCAACCAATCTCATTCCTATGAGCAAAACCACCTCTGGGACGTATCATTATCCTGTGAATACAGGTCATGGCGGGGCGACTTTTCCAAAGGTCGCTCTCGGATCACTGCGTGGGTCGCTCGCTTCCTTTTGGAAAGGTCATGGCGTACAGTTCCCGTGGCTCGCTGTATCACAAACGTATCTGTCTGCTTTATTCAGTTGTCAAAGACCGCAACGGCTTATACGCCTGTCAAAGCCCATATGAGGTCATATAGACTTTGATAGATATACAAGCCCCAGAGAGGACGCAGGAAAGGGGATAATGCGTCACTCTGTAATAGGACGTTGGTTTATGCTACTTTGAAATTAAGCACCTGCTCAATCAGTTTTGCTTCCAGACGGCTACGCATATCCTCGTCAACGCTGGTGTGAGGATTGCCGTATTCGTCAATGCTTGTTCGCATGGACAAGCGGGCAATGTATGGCTCGTAATGGCATAACACAACATTCATAGCCAGAATATCGCCCTGTGAAGCGGAAACGATAACAGGGTAAGGCAATAAGCCATTGCCTTTATGTACCGCTTTATTCTTCTTCATGCTGTTTTTCCTCCATTCTTTTTCTGACTTTTTCAAATCCTCTTTGACGCTTATAGTTCACTGTACGGCGTACAATTTTCAGCAGGTCGGCAATCTCGCCGTCGTTGAAGCCTAAACCGTAGAGCAACAAGATAAAGCGTTCTTCCTCAGAAAGTTCCTGCAATGCTTCACTTAACAGCTCATTCTTGATTTTCACGTCGTAGCCCATGACTTTGTAAAGGTCATAGTCCGTGGAATAATCATCATAAGTCGAGAGTTCCGCAAGTTGTTCTGGCGTGAGTTCTGAAAAGGAAATCTGCAAATCGTTCATACGCTGGTAGTGCTTCTGAATATTGATTGCTTCATTCTTCAAAATCTTCTTGCAGTAACAGTCAAAGACTTTCTGAACATCTTCCGGAGAAGTGGGTCTTTTCACATTTTCACCTCCTTTCGCTTGTCAAAAGGCGGTGATTGTAACCGTTCCTTCCCCCTTTCCGTCATTAATACAAATGAGAGGATATGAACTGGCAAAGTTTGAAAAAGAAATCCAGAAAAAGCAAAAAAGCCCAAGAAGTTTTGATAACCTCGTTGAGCTTTAGCGAATATAATCGACAAATATTGAGGAAATTCTACACGGAAATAGCTGTAAACTCCCTTAACATGGATTAAAACTTTTTTGATGATTTTCTTTTATGCGCTCCTGTCATTTGTAATCCTCCCGTGAAGAAACCGCCTTGCCAAAATAAGGCAAATTTCAACAGGATAAGCATAAAAGATAAATCCGTCCTAATTCCGTCCAAGTTCCTGTTTTTTGGCAGGAACTAAAAAAGGCTATCACATCCAGCATAAATGCTGTAATTGCGATAACCCTGTGTATCAGATAATCTCTGTATTTTCTTTAATGAGCTGGCGAATAGCGTCCTGCTTTGCTGGCGATACTTGACTGATGAAGTCTGCCAGCCATTTATCTCTCTGTTCATAGACGTTTTCATCATCATAATAGGCTGGATAGTCTTGAAGAATATCAAATTCCCTGTCAGCCCGCTCCGCTTCGTTGCACGCCAAATCCAAATGTTCACCAATCAATTCCTGTGTATAAGAAGTATAGCCCAGAGCCATAGTAATATAGGTGATACGTTCAAAATCCGTCTGTGTCATGGCTTCCTTGCCCGTCAGTAAGTCGTAGTCATGCTGTCCGCATACAGACAGAAATATTTCCTTTTGCTTCTCCGCTTGTCCCATAATAGCCACTCCTAAATCATTAAAATTTTAACTGCCTGCTGGCAACACAGATAAATTCCTCTGGTGTAGGTGTACTGTTGCCAAACATTCGTTTAAACTGTGCCTGCTGTTCTGGGTCATCACTGTTCATTGCGTCTATGATTTTCCCCTGTATCTGCTCACGGACTTCTGAAACAGAAAGCCCATGCAGACGAGCCATTTCTTTTATCATTTTCCTGCTGTCCCTTTTACTGAATTTCATCATACTGTCAGAACACCTCTTTTCTCAAAATTGATGATATATTTCAAAAAAATCCGCCAAAAATATAGTATATAAATGTTTCATTTATACAAACCATTATATTACACTCTGTGAATAGTTACAATAATGAAAAACAAGAAAGGAGAGGAAAACTGTGGAAATAGACTATAAAGCAATCGGACAGCGTATCAAAATAGCACGAATTAAGAAAGGCATAACACAGGAAGCCGTTGCAGACCTTATAGATATTACCCCAGCCCACATGAGCAACGTGGAAACAGGGAAAACGAAAGTCAGCCTGCCGACACTGATTGAGATTGCCAATGCCCTTTCCGTATCAGTTGATGTTCTCCTATGTGATAATGTACTTGCTTCACAAAATATTTTCAAGGGAGAAGCAAAAGAGATTTTTGAGGATTGCGACGAATACGAAACCCGATTTTTAGTTGACCTGCTGAAATGTGCAAAATCAGCCATGCGTAGGGACAAAGAAGTAAGAAATCAGTTCAATAGATAAAACCGTAGCGTGCAGATCACAATGAATTGTGAAGTACAGCTACGGTTTTTCTTCTCCGCTGAATTTATATCCCACGCCCCAGACAGTAATAATATATCGTGGATTGTCTGGGTATGGTTCTATTTTCAGTCTTAATTTTCTGATGAATGAGGAAAGATTGCTTGCGTCTGGTGCATTATCATAGCCCCACACATTTTCGTAAATCTGTTCCTTTGTGAATACCTGTCCTTTATGTGAAGATAAGAAATATAAAAGGTCAAATTCTTTTGCAGTCAAATTTATTTTACTTCCCTCTCTATCTATCACGATACGAGTGTAAGGATTGATAGATAATTCTGCCGTTTGAATTTTAATAAGTGTTGGAGTGGTATTCTGTTTTGTAGATAAACATTCTAAAATATGCTGAAAAAAGTCATTATCTTTATCAGTAAATTCTATAATTAATATTTTCCCATACTACCACCCACTTTTAAAATATATATGATGTTTTATTTTCAATATTTTATAACCTTTTACCGTGTATTTATTCACTTCTTACTATTTTTCCATTTGCGATAGATAAAGTTCCCGATTGGCAATAGAATACAAATAGCAATAAACCAGTCTGGAAAATGTGGCATTTTATTCCCTCCTAATGCATTATTTTGAAAGTGATAATTAACAAGCATCCAACTACAACTAAAGAAGAAACAATAATACGCTTTACAGAAAAATGATACAGTTTCTCCGGCTGGAATATATCATACCGTATTTGAACAACGCTTCCAACATCTGCTGTCATGGAAACTTGTATCTGATTTTGTGAAATATAATTTTTTCCAGCAACATTATAGGATACGGTAGCCCATTTTGAATTTCTCATTTTTTCGGTCGAAGGATTGATTGTCCTAAATGAGATTATCGTTCCCTGCGTTTCTTTAGAGTGGCTTCTGTTTATCAAAAAAGAAGCAATATTAGTTAGACAAAATCCGAAAGCAAATAGAGCTATAACACTCATAAAAATAATTTCTTTGTCCATAATAAGCACCTCAAAAATTATGATAAGTCGGCTTTTTTATAAATTCTGACCGAAATAGCAGAAGATACAATTAAAATCAGAAAACTGGCTATCATACTACAAGTCACCAAAAATACAGGGTTTATATTGTCTAAAATATTTGTAATGAAGCTGTTTTCTATTTTTAGCGACTGCGCAAATATAAATGGTGAAGCCATAATAAGCACCACAAAAAACAGCTTTGTTTTTTCATAACCAAGTTTATATTGCGCTGGCAGATAGACACCTAAAAACAATGAAACTACCATGAACAATAGAATTGGTACTTTATATCCGATACTGCGAAGCTGTGGAAATATAAGTGTTTCAATACCAAAAATCAAACAGCAAGCAAGGTATATCAATATGCAAAAAATATATTTTGACAATACTATGTTTTTTCGTGAAAATGGTAAAGCACATAACAAAGTTGAGGCTTTTGGATATTGCGTTTCTTTTAAAGATACATATTGCAAAAGCATGAAAATTGAAAAAATCGTTATCAGTACAAATCCAAGTATACCTGCATATTCTGGGGAACGCCATAATAAAAACACTGGGAAAAGAATACATACTGCGAACATTATTAATACATATTTTTTTACAATCAAAAAGTCTTTTTTCACTAATTGAAATAGCATTTTTACTTCCCTCCCTTAACATTACATAGCATAATATCCTCTATAGTCGGACGCTCAATAATACAATTTGGCATAATTTTCTTAATTTCATCAGCATATTTAGTAATTGCCGTAAAACCAAAAATTGTTTTATCAATATTCATGAATAGTTTTTCCATTTCTATATTCAAATCTTTTATATCGCCTTTTACTATTCGATAACTATCGAGTAAAATATCTTTTTCCTCTTGAAAGACAATTTTTCCATTGTCAATCATAATTAACATATCAGCGATTTTATCTAAGTCAGAAGTTATGTGTGTAGAGAAAAAAACACCACGCCCACCATACTCCATAAACTCTTTCAGTATATCAAGCAGTTGACTTCGAATAAGAGGGTCAAGTCCGCTGGTTGGTTCATCCATGATCAACAGTTCTGCTTTATGAGAGAGAGCAAGAGCTAACGCATATTTCATTCGCATACCTTTTGACAGGGTGCCAATTTTCTGTTTAGGGTTGAGCGTAAAGCGTTCAAGATACGATTGAAATACCTTATTGTCCCATGACTTATAAGCCGAAGCTACAATATTTTTCATTTCTGAAAGACTTAATTCATCATAAAAACCGCCATCGTCAAGGACAATTCCGATACGTTCTTTAATTTCTTTTTCATTTGTATCCATATTTAGTCCAAATAAGCGAATATCGCCAGATATTTTAGGAGTTAAGCCTAGTATAGATTTTAATGTACTTGTCTTACCAGCTCCGTTTATTCCGATAAAACCCGTAATACATCCTTCTGGCAATGAAAAGGAAACGTCTTGCAGGGAAAAGTGCTGATAACTTTTATTCAACCCTTTGACTTCTAAAATATTCTCCATATTATTCCTCCTCAAATAGAATATTCATCATGTCATTTAATTCTTGTTGTGTAATTCCAAGTGATTTTGCAGTCTGTATCATTTCCAACATTTTTTGCTCTACAAGGCGACGTTTAGAATCCCGCAAAAGTTCTACATTACTTGTGGAAACAAATGTCCCAATACCCACTTGACTGTTAACGAAGCCTTCTTTTTCTAAATCGTCATAAACTCGTCGTATTGTTAAAACACTTACTTTTAAATCATTGGCAAATGCCCTAATAGACGGTAAAGGGTCTCCCTCAACCAGTTCACCTTTTAAGATAGCGTCAATAATCTGTTCTTTTATCTGCTGGTAAAGAGGGGCATCTGACGTGTTGGAAATAAGAATTTTCATATCGTACCCCCTTAGTGTGATGTTTATATATACACACTATACACTATATGCACTATGATGTCAATAGATATAACTTGATGTAAAGAAATAAAGCGTATATCCCTTAAAAAGATATACGCTTCAATAATTAACCTATAATCTTCCAGTTGCTATCCTTATGAAGCGTCAGCTCGTACTGTGATACCTGTGTCACCTTTGTCTGATTGTCAATGAATTTCACCGCAACGCTCACTTTCACATTATCGCCGTCAACCGTAAATACTGGATTGACAAGCTCAGAATAGAGGTAGTCCCCGTTTATCGGTTCAAGGGCGTTTCCCTCTACATAGTAGGCAAGCTCTTTGTCTGTTGCGGTAGGGTACAGCTTGAAGAATGTTTCCAGAAACGCCGTAGCGTCATTTACTATGTCAGCGTCCACACTGTTGTCTGCTTCCTGTGCCTTTGGTTCATAATCGGATTTTTCCATAGCAGGAGCAAGGGTCGGGTTCTGGATAATCACCATATCCCCGTCAGCGTCCACATGGACGGTCACGGTATAGGTTTCCGATACATTCCTTGTCTGGTCGCCCTCTTTTATCTGCTGATCTACTTCGTAGGTAACAGTAAAAGCGTTCTCCCCAGACTGTTCCACGTCCCAGATAAGTACGTCCGTGACCGTGGAGCTGGTCGGTATATCCATTCTCACAGTATCAACATTCAAATCTTGCAATTCCTGTGTCAGATAGGCACTGATAGCCTGTGTCCTTTCTTCGATAGCTTCCTTGCTGTTGCTCCATGTATAATAGGACTTTGCAAAGTTCTTGACGAAATTTTCTATGCCGTTGGTGTCATTCAAGCGGAACTGTATGGTTTCTATCTCATGTGTGGTGTGCTGGTCGATAGCGGTAAAATTCTTATACACACCAAAGCTCACGCTTGCGATAAGCACCACCCAGAGGGCAATAACGGACTTCTTATGCGTCCCCACTTTCATAGTGCGGACTTTCTTTTCCTTTATCGGTTTTTCTTTCTTCTTGAACATGATTTACATTCCTTTCTATTGCTTAATTCTGCCAGCCCCGATAAGGTGCTGTTGCCAAAATGAATAACTTAAATCGGTGTACCCAATGCCCGAAGTACCAGCATGGTACATCTGGTTATTCCCCACATAGATACCAACGTGCGTTACATAGCTTCCTGTGTCATAGGTACTGTGAAAGAACACCAAATCCCCAGCCTGTGCCTGCGAAAGCGGGATATGCTGGGTAGCGTCGTACTGCTCCTGCGCCGTTCTCGGCAGGCTGATACCAGCCTTGCCGTAGCACCATTGAACCAGTCCCGAACAGTCAAAGCTCGTGTTAGGATTATCCCCGCCATACACATAATTCCAGCCCTTATATTTTAGGGCTTCGTCCATGATTTTTTGAACAGTCGCATTATCAAATTTTGTAATCGTTAGATACTGGCTGACAAGCTCCACATAGAACATATTCCCGTACCCATAACGCCAGCCACCATTGCGGGCGACAGCGATAGGGTTCGTGTAGGTGACTTTCTTCCCGCCAGACTTGTCACGGGCGAAATTCTCTGCCAGCGTAAAGCTGTGCTTTTTCCCGTTCTTAGCCACATAACCGATATAGCCACCGCCATAGTTATAGGACTGCACCACCACATTTATATCCTCTATGCCTTGATTTTCTGCTGAAGAAAGCAGGGACGCAAAATACTTGCACCCCTGCTTGATTGAGCTTTCCGTATCAAGGGAGTTAGGCGGTAAGCCCATGCTCTCGGAACTCTGCATAACATCCTCGGCTGTCCCGCCACTTTCCACCTGTATGATTGCCAGCAGATAGGGGACGTACTCGGATATGCCGTATTCCTTTGCGTATTTCTCCACCATAGGCTGATGTTTCAAGACCTCTGCGGACAGGTTCATGCCCGTTACCCATGAGGAAGAACCACCGCCCCCGTCGTCGTCCTCGGCACTAATAAGCACGCCAAAGAAAAGCACTATCGCAATGAGGAATGGAAACAGACTGCCGATAATGGCGAGATGTCTTAGTTTCATTTCCTACGTCCTTTCTTTGTGGTAGTTTTCTTCACGGTCTGTTGATTTTTCTGGTAATTCGTCTGTTTCTGCTGGCTGGAAAAAGTACGCTCTGTCTTGCTTGTCTGCTCCACGGTACGTCTTACGGTCTGTCGCTGTCCCTGTGGCTGTGATACAGGGACAGAAGTTTTCTTTTCTGTACCAGAAGCAAGCGGACGCTCCTTGACAGGCTGTGGCGTGGTCGGCTCGGTATGTACCTTGTCGGTCGTGACAGAACGCTTGATTTCCTGTGCTTTTCCTGTGTCTGTCTTTGAAGCAGGAGAAGCGGTGACAGGTCTATCATGGGGACGGGTAGCTCCTGTTGTCGCTGATCCGTCCGTTTTTCTTCCAGCCTGCTTTGCTTCCTGTGCCTTTTGAAGTTCCATACGCTTATCAGCGATATTCTGTCTATGCTGTTGGAGCTTGTCGGCACGCTCGCTTTGTCTGGTTTCCTGCCCCTGCACAATGCCACGCTTGAAGTCGGAAACACTGGATTTTGCCTTTTCCTTTGCGGAGTGTACAGCATAGGCAGTCTGGGTCGGCATATCCTTGATATTCTCCTTGACAGCCGTTGCCTTGTCTTTGACCTTGTTTTTCGTATCAAGCACCGCACCTACCGCTGAACCAGCTCGGCTTCCAAAGGACGTATTGTCACGCTTACGGGTCGTATTGGCATGGGACTGTTTACTGCCTGCACTGGACAAGACAGAACCAGCCATTGCTCCCGTTCCAGCACCTACCATACTTCCTTTTCCGACAGCTCTTACCAATCTGTTTTCCATACGCCTAGCCCTGTGTCGCATGAACAGATACGGGCGACGGAATATCCTGCGTCCCATGCTCTGGCTGTCCCCAGCGTTAAGAGAGAACATACTCATAAGGTCGCCCAGCTTCATGTAGATACCCGCAAAGCAGACTATCTGTAAGAACGCAATCATAAAAAACGGGTAATCGGTGGATATGTTGTAGAACATACTGGAAATACTGAAAGCCACCGTGACAATGAGCGTTATCCCCGCCCTTGTCATAATCGTATTGAACACTCGCACGATTGCCTGTTTCGCCATATTCTCATAGCTGGGTATCATGGAGAGCAGGAAGCTGATAGGCAGGAACATAGCAAAAATGATAAATAGTATCTGGGAGAATATCATCATGCCTGTGAGCAGGAATATGAATATCGTTATCCCCAGATTGAAGATGAGCAGGAAGAACACCATTCCCAGACGGTTGATGACCTGCGGTATCGTCAGATTGTCATTGTCGTTATCCTCGATTTCCGTTTTCACCACGTCCTCACGGGTCGCCCCGTCGTCTGCTGACGGACTGACCGATACCAGAGCTTCCACACGGTCAGCCCCGATTTCCTCTATATCGCTGTTGCCAAATTGCAGAAGTAGCCACGGCTGTTGTACCTGTATGGAGAACAGGCTGTCCCTTATCAAGTCCACGCTGTCTTTTCCTTGACTGTCGCTGTCGGGGAGCATGATTTTTGTTCCCAAATCCAGAGAAGCGGTGCTTATATCACTGGAAAAATCGTTTATCTTCTTGATATAGTCGGGAGCGTAGGCGATAAAGGAAGCGGACACGATAAACACCACAACGAAGTTGATAACAGCGTGGAGTGCCTTGCTGGTTTCTCGCTTGATAAGTCCCGTGTAGGCAACATAGATACCCACTATAAGGATAATGAGAAGCAGGAAGCCCACATAGAAGCCCGTACTTCCAAAGCCATTTTCCGTTACGCCCGCTAGGGTCTGTATGCTTTTCCCGATACTGTCTGCCATGTCGTTGATGAAGTCCAGCTTATACGCCTGCTGGACGACGTACCCCGTGGCGTTGCTTAGATACAGGCTGATAGTCCAGATAAAGTTGGTGATACAGTAAAGCCCATACTGCACGCTCTTTCCGATACCGTCCAGCCAGTTCCACGGAAGCCAGCCCCAGCTATTGTCCACATAGAAGTCAAGCTGGTAGTTCTCCAGCGGGTACTGTGAATACAGGTTGTCCGCATTGACGGTATCATCTACCAGCCCAGAAGCGTGTGCCACCGTCCCTAAAAGGGAGAGCAGGGCAATGGTCGTCAGTACCACAATCAGAGTTATCTTGAAAAAACGAAAGAGCTTCTTTTTTGTCAGAAGCCCCTTTATCCTATCTTTCATCACTCCACCTCGCTTTTTACGGGCGGTCTGGTATCAAAGGCGTGCAGTAATTCTTCAAAGACAGGGTGTATCTGCACCACGCCCACACGCCCGTACAAGTCTTGAAGCAGGCATTGTCCGTTCTCCAAATCACGAAGCCTTTTCTGGTTGTTCTCGTCGTCCTTGTCGATACCGAAAAATTCAAGGGTCTGCTTTATCTCGTTGATGTCGGTACTTCTAAAGGCAAACTTCAAGCCGATATTGTTTTTCAAACTTTCCTTTGACACGTCGCCAGAGGATTGCGTGACAAAGTACACGCCCGCCTGCATAGCACGTCCCGCACGCACCAGCTTATTTGAGAGCGTTTCTCCCTGTGCCACGTTGAGGAACGCCCACGCTTCATCTAAATCCACGATTTTAAAGATACTGCGGTCTGAATGAATGAAGTCTAAGGCAAAGGTGGAAATAACAATCAACATAGCCACGGACAGCAGTTCTATGGTCGTGTATTCCTCAAAGGTCGTGTCCTTGTCGGGAAGTACCAAATCTGCCACCTGTATGATATTGAGCTGATTGTCCAAGCTGATAGCGTTAGACACTGAACCGTCCGAGAACAGCAGATGTGCAAAGTCATAGTCCGTAAAGCTGTCGATATGGTCGGCAATATTGCGGGCTATCGCCGTGTCCTCTCTGCGTAGCTCGTCTATCACATGGAGCAAGCCTCGCTGATCGCTCTGGGTCACGGCTCGCACCGCTTTTCTAAGGACAGGGAACTTCTCGCCGTCCCTAGAGGAAATCCCCGTAAGGAATGTGAGAATGTCTATCGCCAGACTTTCAGCGTCTTTTACATTCTTCATAATGACGAACGGGTCAAGAAGCCCAGCATTTTCCTTATCGCTGGTAAGATTGACGATATTGATTTCATGGGCTATCTCTGGGAGCGTTTCTTTCCAGTTGCCACGCTCGCTTTTAGGGTCGAGAATGACAGCCTGTCCCCCAAAGAGAACGGAATAATAGACAATCAGATTGTTGCAGAATGACTTTCCACCGCCCAGCGAACCGACAAAGGCAGAAGCTAAAGCATTGGTGACTGTCCCCTTGATACCCTGTGAAGCAAGAGAGGGCTGTAAATAGACGTTTCTTCCCGTGTCCACGGAATAGCCGATATAGATACCTGTATTCTCGCCAAGCTGTTGTGTCGCCCCAAAGCCAAGCCCCGCCAGAAAGTCCGATTTCACATACTGCACATAGTCATTGATATAACGCTTGCTGGCGGGGAGAAATTCAGAGTGAAGCCCCAGCATATCCCCAGCAGGACGGACTAACTTTACATTGAGGTCGTCGTAGAAGTCCTTGACCTCATCACAGCGTCGTTTCAGCTCGTCGAGGTCGGGAGCAGACACACGGATAACGTAAGAAAGTTTATACATACTTTCCTTGCTCTGGTCGAGGTCGGTTTCCAGCTCGTCCACGCTGTCTAATGCGTCCACCACGTTTGAGCTTGTTTCGCTTCCAGACTGATAGGCGTGATTGTCCAAGTCTTTCAGCTCTTTCTTTTTATTTCTCACCGTGGAAAGTGCCTTGCGGTTGCCGACGATTTCTACATTCATAGAAGTGTCCACGGGAAAGGTGAACTGCTGTTGCTGGAAGTAAAATATCTCACTGGACGGAAAATCCAGCTCGCCCACAATGGCATTGACGGTAAAGTAGGATACGAAGCTCTCGCTGTCCTCATGTTCCAGTCGCAAGTATCGCTGGCTTTCCTCTATCAGACAGCGGGTCGGACGGATAAGGTCGTACTGCTTGATGAGCGTTGCCTTTTTCAGCTTCTTCTTTGGAAGCGAATATTCGTAGTCCTCATACGCCACGCCGTCCCTGCCGTAGATATGCTCGATAAGATACCCGAAGTCGTTCTTATCCAAGCGTCGGAACTTGAAACGGCGGGAGATTTTATTTTCCAGCAGTTTTTCCATTTTCATGTAGCGGTTGATTTCATCATCTGGCATGGAGATAAAGTCGTTCATCAGCGTATGGTTGACCTCATTTAGAAATTCCTTGAATGTCAGAAATGCCGATTTCTTCATGCTGTCAAGGCTCACTTTTTCCTCTGTCACAATGAGCTTGAAGCCGATAAAAAAGCGGTAGTCCACTTGATTGTCCCCAATCATGCTTACTAACGCTTCTGTCTGTTCATCTATCTTCTGTATCGCCACATCACGAAGTCGCCCCGTCACCAGCTTTTTTGACTGTTCCTGTATGCTTCTTACGGAGCTTTCCGTCGCTATCTGCAAGGCGTGTATCTTTCCCTCACGGGACTGTGCGATAAGCTGACGGAAGCTGTCATGGACGATAAATTTCTGTTCCGCTGACAGAAAAGAATAGTTATACGGTATCAGCTCATAGTAGGCGAATACCTCATTGTCCTTGTTCCAGACAAGGTTGTTGTCGATATATTTAATCGGGAACATACATCACACTCCTAACCGCCGTGACAGGTTCACTGAAAACTTCCTTTTCCAGCTTCACGGCTTTTCCTGCATAGGTCACTTTTGGTCGCAGGGCAAATGTAATCTGCGATTTCAAGAAGCTGTAAGGCTTCTTGCCGTCAAAGGTCTTTTGGCTCATGAACCATGTGAGGGCGACGGGAATACCGAAGTATTTCAGAAACGCCCCCTCGATAAGCGATAACGGCGGTAAGTCCCCTAAGAGAATGACGGCAAACTCCGTGATGACAAACCACGTTATCTGGGTAAAGGTAACGGGAAACGGGAGAGTAAAGTCATTGATTGCGTATAAGACTTTCTCCACGTTCCAGATACCCGTGTAGCTCTTAATCTTCTTCAATTCGTTTCAGCTCCTTTCATTATCCCTGCCGTATTCCTCACGGCATAGAGGTATCCCCTTGTGGGATTTCTTTCAATGATTAAGGGACAGCCCGCTTCTGGCCGTCCCCGTAAAATACAAAAAGCTGTCAGTAGCGACCTTTACTGTCGCTGATCTGCCAGCTCTAATATGGTATCTCGCATATCCCTCGGCTTGTTTCAATGAATGTCCCCTCTATGGATAAGTCCCTGCCGTATGCTTCATAGTCGATATAGTTCTGCAACGGTAGCGGAATTTCACCCAATACCTGTAACTCGTCAATGAAGTAATAGGCAATATCGGTCATGTCCTCACAGTCTGGATAGAAATAAATGTCGTCCTTGTGTTCGTATACTTCTTCCAGACTTCCATAATGGGAAACAAACTCGTCCAGAGCGTCGGTGATATAGTCGGGAAGCTCACAAATCATCTCGTACATCTCATTGAGTTCTTGAATGGAGATATACTCCCCGATTTCAATAGGAAAGTTGTCGGTATCATGGACAGCATATTCCTCATAATAGCTGTTCAGCCCGATACGCTCCGCAACATCTTCCTCGTCGATAGGGAAAGAGAACCAATCCCCTACAAGTTCGCCCTCGTTGTACTTGCCAAGATTAGCGATATACACCCTCATGTCGTCAACCACAGGCACACACCTCTTTTCTACGGAAGCTCATAGATACCGTGGTCGGTTTCCACAAAGCGTCCGTTGTCGTCAAGGTACTGCCCGTAGGCTTCAAAATCGAAATAGCGGATAACGCTCTCACTAAGGGAAGTGAACGCTGGGTCGTTGTTCAGTATGTGGCGGGCAACGTCCGTCATGTTCTTACACCACGAATAATGAATAATGTCATTTCTGTATCTGTGCAATTCATCAAGATTAGAGTAATAGCACATAAGCTCCGCATAATCCTCTTTCAAGTCAGAGGGTAAATTTTCATAAGTAGAATACAGGTCATTGAGCTTTTCCACGGTGGTATCTTCCTGCACTTCATCAGCAAAGGGAAGCTCCTTGCCTGTGATATAGTAATAGTCTGTGTCTACATCAATTCCCAGCAGTTCTTCCACTTGTTCTGTGTCGATAGGCAGGGTGAACCAAAAGGCTCGGATTTCTCCGTCTGTCGGTTCTCTGGCTTCAATCTGCACACGCATTTCTTCCATGTTTCATCACGTCCTCTCTTGTCAACGCTTCCTGTATGACGGCATAAGGCACACCGAATACATAGCGTGAAAAATCTTCTAACTGTTTCTTAGGGTAGTCAGACAGGCAAAGGCGTTTCATCTCAAACCAGACTGTACGCTTGTAATAGGGCAGGTCAGAGAGATACGGACACCCGATTTTTGCCTGCATATCTGTAAAAATGTCTTTTTGTACCATTCCGTCACCCCCTTTCATTCCCCCTATGCCCGAACTCCCATAGGGGGACAGGTAAGTTTGCGTAACCGCAAACTACTGATTGCTACGCTCCAATGATACGATTGAACAGCTCTAACAGCACGTCCTTGACACCGCCGGCATTGAATACCAGCCCGACAGCGATTAAGGCAATCACAAGGAAGCCGATAAGTTTTGAAAACTCTCTTTTAAATCCTAAGTAGATACCGATAACCACGATTGCCATAAGCACCAAGCTCTGGGCGTTGCTTAAAAACCAGTTGTATAAGTTCTGTCCGAAATTCATTCTTTATCAATCCTTTCTTTTTTGATTTCTTCCATTTGCTCGTCAGCCATTTTGCTGACCTGTGCGATACACATAAGGACGACACCGATACCCATTCCCAGCGATACCAGCACCAAGTCCTTGACAAGTTCTGCCATAATCAAATTTCTCCTTTATTCTGTGATAAGTTCTTCTGTGTCTGCTGTCTGCTGTTTGATTATCTGCAAATGCTTTTCCGTCAGCTTTGCGTTGTCCTCAATCTCTTTCAGATAGCTTGTGCTATTGCCAGCGTCTATCTTTTTCAGCATTTTCAGCGTAGGAGCGACCTGTCGGCTTATCCAGCCCAGCGTCCTTTCCAATGTGTAAGGCTCTGGGTCGGTTGTCAGCTTGATAGGTGGTCGGTCTTTCCCGATAAACCACGCCCAGCGGTCATTGAGCTTCCAGTCTGTCTTTCGCTTCTCCGGCTCTTTGTCCACAAAGCGGATATAGTGATTGATGATAGAAAATGCCGTCTGTTCTGCGTCATAATGGGTCAGCAGTTCACGGACGGCATAATAAGCTCTTTCATCTTTCAATCGTATCTCGAAGCGGTTCTTAATCGGTGCTTCCTCAATCGGCACGCCCAGCTTTGCGTACTGTTCGTAGTTCTTCTCATAACAGCAGAAGTAGACTTCCGATTTCAGAGAACCGATATACAGCGTGTGTCCCATGCCCGCCTTGTCCTGCTCGTTGTGCTTCACCAGCTCGCCAGAAGCATAGGACTTGAAAGAACGGAACAGGGAAACACATTCCTCACGGTTGCATTTGGCGGTCAGATCTGGAATATCCAGTATGCCCGCCCTGTCGTTAATCGCAAGGTCAAGGCGTTTCATCACACCGCCCTCAACCAGAGCGTCCATGAGGAAGTCATACCAGCTTCGCTCCTGTGCCAGCAGATAGCTTTCAAACTGGCGACAGCCTTTTCCTTTCAGTTCCAGAAGCGTGCCTTTTTCCTCGTCCTGCGAAGTGTAGACGAACACATCACCCAGATAGTAATGCTCGGTGTATTTGTAGTGTCCGTAGTCCTCATGGAGCATATAGTCAATGTTGAGCTTCAATATATCTTTGATAACGTGCTGTATATCCAGCGTGGGGAAACGGATACGCACATAGTCGAACAGCAGGAACATGGGAGCGTCGGGATTGAATTTCTCAACCGCTTCCATGAGCTTTTCTTGCATATCGTCCGTGAGCGTTACCTTGCCCGCTTCGATACGGTTCAAGTGTTCACGGCTGATACCAGCCATGATTGCAAGCCTTGTCTGGGACACGCCGTAAGATAAGCGTTTCTCTTTCAAGGCGGTTATAAAGGTGCTTTCATTCAGCCTGCATACCCCCAATCGTAAAAGTGTGATATTTTCCGCCGATTGTCACAGTCAGCTATGAGTGACTGAAAATCCTTATACCAAGCGGGATTTCCAGACTTTTTGACCGTAGTTTCCAGCGGAATTGTGCCCCTCTGTTAGATACCGAGGGGCTTCTTTCGTGGAGCAGGGCAAGCCCTGCTCCACAGGACGGCTTACACGGTCTGGGTCGCTTCGCTGACCGTTCCAGCCGTCAGTGGTTCAGCCTATCCTTGTCATGCCCGTATAAACTACGATAACGTCTGTATCGGCAGAAAGGCATTTTCTGACAATATCCTTGTCAATCTCATATTCATGGTATATCTGTCTGAAAAAATCCTTATCCACCACAAGAAACGTAAAACGGTAGTTGAAGCCATGAATGGAAAGCCATTCGTCCAGCACCACGGAAAAGAGCAACGGAAGTTTCAATCTCCCAAGTCCCGCTTCTGTCAGAATATCTTCCATATGTGCATGATAGGCTTCTGTCGGAAATTCCTCACATTTATCGTCAGTCGTGCCAGCGACACTTTCCAAATCCGCAAGGAAGCGGTCAAAGTCTACGCAGACACCCTTAACGTGCAAATCTGCAGTAGGGTCGCTGTAACCCATTTCTAAAAGTCCCATATATTTTTCAATTCTCCTTTCGTTCATCTGATACGGCTTGCCTTGCCAGTGCAAGAGAGCCGATAGTCTGTAAAAAATCATGCCCCTTTGGAACAAGGGGAGTGTAAAACTCCGATATAACGCTCGTACCCACGTCACAATAGCCACGCCCTTTGATACGCTTCTGGAAGAACTGTTTCTTTACGTCGCTTCCGAAAAGCATACCGTAGCCAAGCTCGCTGATACGTCCCAAGCCCACACGGAAGTTGAAGTTATCTCTGATACCGTCGCTGAAATACTTTGCGTCGGGACGCTGGCAGGCGACAATGAGGAAATAGCCTGCCTGTCTGCCAAGCATGACGATTTTCTTTAGCTGGCTAAGTAGGCTCATGCTTTCCTTTGTCCCCAGCATTTCCAAGAACGCCACATACTCGTCAAAGATAAGGAAGCAGGGCGGTAAGCCCAGATAGGCATAGTTCTCGCCTGTCTTGTAGTCTGGGTGGCGTTTCATTTCCTCGCTTCGCTGTACCATTCCCTCATAGAACGCATTGACACATTCAATCATATCTTCTTTGGTGTGGTACACGTTATCCATGACCGTACCCAAGTCCGCAAGGTCAGCGTTCTTAGGGTCTAAGATGAAAAGCTGGGCGTTGGTCTGCAAGAGGGCTTCAATGATTGTCAGCAGGAAATAGGTCTTTCCACCGCCAGTACCGCCACAGATAAGGGCGTGAGGGAGTGCGTCGTATTCCCATGTGAGGTTCTTCATCAAACGCAAGCCCCCGTTTTCTGCCTTTACCTCGTCAATCGTGATACGGTTCGCTATCATGTCATAGAGCAGGGTGTACTCGATATAGCCGTCATGGAGCGTCTTGTCGGTCAGCTCGCAGTAAAGCCCGCTTTCCAGCTTATCTTCCAGTCTAAGGAGCTGGTCTTGATACTTTCCCAAAGAGATTTCACAGCGGATATGGAGCAGTCCCTTGTCCATTTGATAATAGATTTTAGGAAACCAGACGATTTTTTCCCTTGATCTGCTCTGCAGGTCAGTGAAAAAACCGCTGTCCTGTACGGTCTGGGCTTCATACCAC
>ENA-OZJY01000047-OZJY01000047.1-human-gut-metagenome-genome-assembly--contig:-NODE-47-length-22694-cov-6.814347_pt1 | contig 22694 bp, 25 predicted proteins | sample MGYA00244823_ERZ653757 | MGnify/ENA primary metagenome ERZ653757 (study PRJEB26926, sample SAMN06165282) | human gut metagenome | biome: ENVO:00009003; feature: ENVO:2100002; material: ENVO:00002003... | reverse complement strand
GTGTATAAGAGACAGGTGTACACAGTTCCTCATCCGTGCAATAACCGTCAATCTCCTCGCTTGCTTCCATCGCCTCATAAATGCCGTTACGCATATCGTTCACCAACTCGTCACGCAGGCTTTCCACCGACACTCTGAAAATCTCATTGCCGACCTGGATTTCCCTGACCGGATACGCTACCCCTTTCCAATAGGTCTTGTCAATGGTGATTGCTTCTGTATTTCCTTCCATGTAATCCAGATATTCCTTGCGGATATTGACCGCTTTTGTCTTGTCCATAGCTTCTTGTTTTTTTGAGTTAAACATTCACGGCTCGGCGAGCCGATATTTTATTTCTTGCCTGCCTTACCGTTCCGTGCCGGATTGTGCAAGGCTTTTCGGGAAAATACCGCCAGCGGAGCGCGGAAGATTTTCCCGAAAACCCGCAGGGCGCGGCCTTGCTCAATCCAGAGGGCACGGGACGACCTTTGCAGGCTGAAATAAAAAAGCGGCCTTTCAATTGCTATTCCTTGTCCTTGTCATTTTCTTCCTGTGGAATCAGGTGTTTCAAGTCGGGATCATTCTTTATGCGGTTTATCTCGTCCTCGATTATCCGTACCACGTCCGCTTTTATTTGGGAATAGTTCCGGTCTATCTGTTGCTGCATGATGTCGTTGCCGTCCGCGTCCCTGAACTCGTTGATGACGGGTATCTTCTTGTAGGCTTTGGTTTCCGCCGCCACCTTTTCGCTATCGACAATGATGCGGGCATGGAAAATCTTCTGGTCTATCTCTTCCCCGAAGTTGTCCGCCACGCTCCCCACGAACGTACCCTGCGAGAGGTTGGCGATTTTCGATGCAGGGATGAGGGAGTCCATCTGCGTGTTGATGGAGGTGGAGGTGTCCTGCCGGTTGATGGAAAGGGATTGCCGCTGCTGGAGTATCTTGCCGAAGCGTTCCGAAAGGTTCTTGGCCGTTTCGCCTACGACCTGGCCGCTGAAAATGTTGCCCACCGTATTTTGGATGACCTTCGCCTCTTTTTCACCGTAGTCGCGGGTCAGCTGCGAGAAGTCCTGGAAGCCGAGGCAGACCGCCACCTTGTTGCTTCGGGCGGTGGCAATGAGGTTGTCGATACCGCGAAAATAAATCGTGGGCAGCTCGTCTATAATGATGGAGGACTTGAGTTGTCCCTTTTTGTTTACCAGTTTGACGATACGGCTGTTGTATAGTCCGAGTGCCGCTGAATAAATGTTCTGCCTGTCGGGGTTGTTGCCGACACACAGGATTTTGGGATGTTCGGGGTTGTTCAGGTCAAGCGTGAAATCATCGCCGGTCATCACCCAGTAAAGCTGTGGGGAAATCATCCTTGAAAGCGGGATTTTTGCCGATGCTATCTGGCCTTGTAACTGGTCCTGTGCGCCCCCTTGCCAGGCATCCATGAACGGGGAAAGGTAGTTTTCCAAGGACGGGTACGAAGTCAGGATGGTGAAAATATCGGCATACGGCTTGTTCAAAAACTCTATCGCGTGAGGGAAGGTACAGTATTTACCGTCCTGGTAGATGCGCAAATACCATATAATGGCCGCCAAAAGAATAATCGGGGATTCCACGAAGAAATCACCCTGCTTCTGTATCCAGGTCTTGTTCAAGTTCAAGAGTATGGTGTATGCCGATTCGTAGGCATCGCTGATATCGACCATGAATTTCGGGTTGATGGGATTGCAACGGTGGCTGCGTCGCGGGTCGTCGAAATTTATCACGTAGAATTCCGGTCTTACCTTGTATTTGTCCAGGTTCTTCAACAGCTCGTTATAGGCTATCACGGATAGGTCATCGAATTTGTAATCATACAGATATAGTGCGAATCCTTTGGAAATCTGCTGTTTGATGTAGTTATTTACCACGGCATAGCTCTTGCCTGAACCGGGTGTCCCAAGCACGATGGAGGCACGGAACGGGTTGATGATGTTGATCCACCCGTCCCATTCCTTGCCCTGATATACGAACTTTGTCGGCAGGTTCACAGAATACTCGTTCTCCATAAGCCGTGTCTCCTGCATGAAACTCTCGTTGGCCGTGTTGAAGACATCCTCCATGAGGTTGTGCTTCAGCATACGGCTTATCCACACGCCGGACATCAGCAGCAGGATATACCCGGCGGTAAGCGTTGCCGTGTACAGGGCGGCGTTGGCTGTCGGGCTGAACGGCAGGTCGAGCATCCACCAGTTCATAAAGAACAGCACAATCCCGGCAAGGAAAGAGGCGTGTATCTTCCGCCATGTCATTTTCTGGTTTTTCACGCCTTTTGTGCCCATGCACGAGAGGGCGAGGAATATGACGGCAAAGACTTTTGTCACGAGCAGGTTGCTGAAAAGTCCCGCCGTCCTCTGGAAGTTAAGGAGTATCTTATCGGCTATTTCTATGCTGATACCCATATCCACGAATGCTTGGTAACAGAACCAATAGACGTGGATGACAATGAACACGATGGATATGGCACGCATGAACTCCATGACCTTGGCCAGTCCTCTCAAATCATCTTCTTGTTGCATAACGATATAATTTAAATGGTTTATAAAAATCAGTAATCAGGATATTCCGCGGGAGCGGCGTTTCTTTTTCTTCTTGCGTTGCAGTCTGCGGGCAAGCGCCTCTTCCTGCGGGTCGGGACCGTTGGCGTTGATGTCGAAGATTCCGAAAGCCTGTTCGATGGAATTTTCCATATCGGAGGAGAAACCGCCTTGCCGGTCAAGTTCAAGCATGGGTGCATCCAAATCGGGAATGTCGCGGGGATTGTTGAACAGGCGTTCAAAGGCATTTGCCGAGAATTCTTTTCCGAGCCGCGAGCCGTTGTACACCTCCCGGTTCCGGTGGTCGATGAAGGTCACGCCGTAAATGCGCCCTTCGTCGTTCTCGCGGAACACCGCATCTATTCCCCGTCCGTTCAAAAGGCGGATGAAATCCTCCCTGTTGCCCCGGCATCCGTGCATGGCAAGCGCCACCTCGTTCCGTATCTTCGGTTGCCACTTCTTGTTCCTGTATTCACGGGCATTGAATCCGATACGCTTTTCCAGCCCCTCGTAACCGTAGCGTTTTCCAACCAGGGAGGACTTGACGGGCGTGCATATCGGCTTTCCCTTGTTGTCCGTCATGGTATAGACAATCCCGTTATAAGGCGTTCCTTCAATTTCTCCCTTCACCTGCTTCGCCTCGATATTGTAACAGGAAAGCAAGGCGCTGTACTCGCCGAAAGACTGGAAACGGTAAGTCCCGAACACGCTTTTGACGATATTGGAAACCTGCTGTTTCACATCACCGCTTCGGTAGTCCGCTTTCTTCAGGTATGGTTCCAACAACTCTTTCCGTTTGTCCTCCACCTGTTTCAACCCGAATTTCCTTTCCAGCTCCCGGCAGGCTTTCATCGAGCGGTTCCACTCGTAGGCATCGTCTATCTTTTCCCCTTTCTCGTTCACGCAGGTGGAAACGATGTGGATATGCCTCCGGTCTATGTCCTCATGCACATATACAATATAGGGCTGGTCGCCGTACCCCATTCTCTGCATGTATTCCTTTGCCAGTTCCGCGAATTGGGCATCCGTGAGGCGGTCATCCACCGAAGGGTTCAAGGAGATATGCAGTACAGGTTTCTCCGTGTTTTTGTTGGCAAGCAGGTAGTTCTCAAACGCCCAAAGGGTCTGCTGCATGACACGCTCCGGGTTGCCTGTCGTATCGGTAATCATACGGTTTCCCGCAATGATACGCGCGGTGGCATCGTCCACCTTCTGCTGGTTGTAGGTAATCGCCCCGTAGAGCGAAACACCCCTGTTGATTTTAGCCACCATGTCATTCCTCCTCCCTTTTCCTTTTTATAAGGTACTCCTCTTCAAACTCACGGGTCAGAAGGATTATCCGCTTGCTCAGCAGCACCAGGTCTATCGTCGCCTTTTCCAGATTGCGGAGCAGGACGAAAGCACGTTTCTCCCCGAAGTTGGTCTTGACGGCCTTCACCGTCTGGTTGTAATTATTGCCGATGCTTTGGAACTGGTGGTAGAAATTGGTCAGGCGTATGTAGTAGTCCATTGCCGCCTTGTCTATTCTCACGACCTTGATTTCTTTGTCAAAAATCATTGCCTTGATAAATTTGGAGCGTTCTCTCAATCCCGATTTTTGGAATTGAATATCGAAACGTCCGTTCTCTTCCGAGTTTAACCGCACCACATAACGATGCACGGCAGGGTCGGACTTGGGCTTTCTGCCCACACCTTTTTTTGCTTTTTTCCTCTTGTTTTCTTCCATACTCATTGATATTTTCAGTTTCTAATCTTCCGTCCCGGATTCACGACTTTGGAGTGAATCCTCCCCGAGCCGTCAGGCGAGTGGCAAGTTGTTTTGAGTGCCCGAATTTATTTCGGGTGCCTCAAAACACAACTTGCTATGTTCGCTTGAACATGAATTTTCCTTCCGTCAAATTGTGTTTGACCCTCCGGCCTCATTCTTCGGCCTCGGGAAAGCCCCGCAGCGGTATCCGTTCCGTTGTCGGTGCAAAGTTACGGCTGTATATACTACTGTGAAATAGCGAGTTATATGTAACATGATGACAAATGGTGACACAGGTCGTCACCTCCCTTGAAACATGGTGCCGGTATGAAAAAATACCCTTTTATTTGCAGCATGAACGACGGGATATGTGCAGTAAAGAGTGCCTGAACCACTTACTGACTGACTGTCTGAATGAGCGAATGGATGAGTGGAATAATGCACGAATGGAGTACTGCACACAGGCAGTAAGGAATGTCTGACTGACAGGCTTGAGACGTGCAGTAATGACCGTCAGACTGAATGGAATAAAGGCCGTATTACGTCATATGTCCGGTCATTCATTACTTACTGAAAGACTGAATGAATTAATGTTTAACATAAATGAAAAAAGCAATGAAAAAAGACACAGTTTTAGTTGCCGTTTGCAACCAGAAAGGCGGAGTCGGCAAATCGACCATGACGATTATGCTCGCCGGGTATTATCATTACCTGAAAGGACTGAATGTGGCTGTCATCGACTGCGATTATCCGCAGTACAGTCTGGTACGTATGAAAGAAAGGGATATGCGTACCGTTGAGCATAGCGAGTATTTCAAGCAACTGATGGTTTCCCAATATGAGCGCATCAAGAAGAAAGCCTACACGATTGTCGGCTCAAAAGCGGAAAACGCCCGTGATGCGGCTGAGAAACTGAAGAAAAATGGGGACTACGACTTGATTGTCGTGGATCTGCCCGGAACCGTGAACTCTTCGGGCGTGATTAACACCATCGTGAATATGGACTACGTGATTACGCCGATTATTCCTGACCGTATTGTAATGCAGAGCAGCCTCTCGTTCTCCACCACTGTCTGGGACTACGCCAAGGCAAGCAGGGATACCCCTTTGAAGGAATTCCTCTTTTTTTGGACCCGTAAAGATGCCCGTGCTTCTACGGAGGTCTTTGATACATACAATATCATCCTGCAAAAACTGGAGTTCACGGTACTGAATACCGTCATCCCGGAAACCAACCGCTACAACAAGGAACTTTCCTTGGCTACCAGGAACTATTTCCGTTGTACCCTGTTCCCGCCTCCCGCCAAACTGTTGAAGGGCAGCGGACTGGCAGAGTTGGCAGAAGAACTATTGGCAAAATTAAAACTGTAAATACCATGGCAAAAAAACAAGTAACCGTAAATGAAGAGATGATCAGGGGCATTATGGCCGGGGATATACCCAATTATGGGAAAGAAGACATATCCGTGAATAATGTAATGGCCACTGATGAATCCGATGGGAATGAGTGTGGAACGGAAAATCCTGAACCTGTGCCTGCCGAGAAAAGTACAGGCAGACAAAAAAGAAGGAAGGATGGCACGGATTCATACCGCAAGCAGTTTCTCATGGGAGGGAATGTCTTGCAAAGGCAACAGGCTTATATCGGTATCAACAATTACCAATTCATACAGAAGTTCTTATCGGTTGTAGCCCCCAAGGTCAGCATGTCAAAATACATTGATGATGTACTGGCCGCTCATATAGAACAATATCAGGAGGAAATAGACAACCTCTATCACAATCAAATCAATAATGAACCTTTATACAAAAAATAATTATGGAACAGATTTTTAATATTTTGACTATTGCAGTCATTGGTATAGGAGTGGCTCTTTTAATAATAACTGCCATTCATAGTTCTGTAAGGCTTGTGCAAATGACTATCGGCAGAAAATCCGGTTTGAATAAACAGGATACAGCCCACTCAAATGTAACCAAGAAGAACTCAACATCAGAAAGTCAACCTGAAACAAAGAAAAAGTCACCTGACCTTGATGAGTTGTGTGCCATTTATAAACAGAAATATCTTACTTGTAAGCCTTTATCAAAACGGGCACGTGTAGATATTGAACAGGAGAATCTCAACTTGATCAGACAATTGCTCTTTGTTATTGAACCTAAAGCAAGCATATGCGGCTATATCAATAGCATCGTGAAAGAGCATCTGGAAAAGTGCAAACCGGAGATTATAAAGTTGTATAAAGAAAAATGTTTAGACAATGGAAAGTAAGATTTATTTCACAGTCAAAGTCCTGTGCACAATCTTTATCTTTTACCAATTGTGGATATTCATCTTCAGCCGGCAAATGTATGAAGCATGGGAGAAAGTGTACCGCATGATGCGTATCGCCCGTATCAAGCTATGGAAACGTCGTAAAGAGTATCGGATATACAGGGAAAAGAAAGTTGAAAAAGCCAGGGAAAAGAATAGGCGCAAGAAAAAGGTGACGGAAACAAAAGTGGCACAAGAGAACCCCGAAACGGTAGCGCAGTCTTCTCCGGCTGACGATAACGATGTAATCGGCAAGACCAAGATTGTCTATCTGGAAGACCCGGAAGTGGCAAGAAAAAAACCTACACGTTCCGAGCCATTGGTTAAGGAACCCATAGAGGAAGATGAAGAAATCAGTCCGGATGATGTGGTGCATGAGGACAGGGGGCTGACCAAAGAGGAAATGGAAGCATTGATGGTTCCAGTCGATGCCGAACCTGACCCTGAATTCAACACAGCCATGACATTCGAGGAAATGAACAATGTAGTGGAAGTGCTGACTTCTGAAACACAGGATAAGCAGAAAGATTTCCGTGCGAGTATGACAATTTATCACAAGTTATCCGGTACGGAAATATTGAACCTTCTGGAAAATGAAATCGGCTGTCAGCAGAAAATAGAGTCTTTGCTCAACGAATATCTGGATGAAACCGGCAGACCGTTGGCAAAACGAAAGATCGCATCCAAAAAGATGGAGGCTTTCAATATAGATAAATTCGTTTAATTGCTTCTTTATTACTGTCATAGTTTTGGGGCATGTCGATGTGATATCGGTGTGCCCTTTTCATTTTCAGAAAACATCATCGGATAAAATTCAAATAGTCATATCGTTATTGTAATGGCAAGATTCGTACCTTTGCAAAAATTGAATGATTATGGCAGTGACAAAAGCAATATTGGAGAAATGGATGGTGGCGCAGAAACGTCACCGCCTTTCCGACAAACAAGTACAGATGGCCCGTGAACTGGGATTGAATCCCGACAAACTCGGAAAGACAGACAACCACAAGCAGGAACCGTGGAAAGCACCGCTTCCGCAGTTTATAGAGCACATCTATTTCAAGCGGTTCAAGCGTGAGGAACCGGAAACGGTCAAACTGCTGAAACAGATCCTGAAGGAAATGGAAATCAAGAAGAAGCTGCAAAAAGAGAAAAAAGAGGAACGGAGGAAGCAGCGTGCCCTCTCTTCCGATTCCGCAGCAGAGTAAAACAGTATCCACATGAAATGAGGCGAAGTCAGAAAGCCGGCCGGTTTTCTGACTTCGCCTCGTTTCTATAAGGGGTCTGCTATCATTTATCCGTCAGATTTCCCCGTTTATTCTTTTCTTCACTATCGAATACGCCTTTCTAAACAAAGCGGAATCCTCCATCGTCCGCATCATTTCCCGAAAACGACTTACCGGTATCACAAAAGTAAGTTCGTCTGCCGGAACAAGCGGGCGGGCAGACGGGTCCAACATTCCGACAAAGCAACTGCGACCGTTTTTCCTGTTCTCGTTCACGGCGAATGTCACTATGCTGCAACAGCCCGATGCAAACCGTACAGATACGGCATCATCGGCATCGTTGTCATAGAAGGCCCATGAACACAGGCCGGAAAGGACATCAGGCGAGGCGAAAAAAAGGATGCCTTCCACGTCATCAAAGGAGGACAGCTTGTCTATGGAGATGAAATTCAGATAAGGCTTTTCTGCAAGCTGTATGTCGAGATTGTGGATGTATCGCCTTACCTGTTCCGGAGTCCGTTTATAGTGTTCCGTCTCGGATACAAATGCCGGTATCCTGTCCTGCATGGGAGCAAAAGCCGTGTACAGGCTTCCACCACCGCACAGCACGTTGTCCACACTCAGTGTGAGAGGTTCTCCGTCACATACCTTTCGTATTGCGCCAATCATACAACGCGGTATTCTCTTTACTTCTGCCACCGGATTATGGCTGTATCCGAACGCGACTGGAAGCGGAACGGCATTGCCGAAGGCTTCCCTGTATTTTTGCAGGAACGTCTGTATCATAGTTATTTCACGTTTAATTTTTCAAAGTTACAAGTTTTATTCCGCTTATCCTCGTGTGTGGCAACAAATTACATTTTTATCCGCTAAAACATAAAACACTTCTGCATGTTATTCCATTCTTCATACCGGTTTTGCGGAAAACATAAGGAATACAACCGTACTGCAAGAATGATTTTTTCTTCTGCTTTTTCCTGTCATACATTGCTGACCCCCCTTTTTATCATTCTGAAATTCCTTGCAGATGTAACATGATGACATACGGTGTCACAGGTCGTAAGGTTTGTAAATCAATGAATTAAACATTATACCTTCGCTGTCGAAATGATTTTTTGTCTCACCAATTTAATTTTTCGACACATGAAAAAAAGATTCTTTTCGGCAGCTTTCATGCTGCTTGCGACAGTCGGGGCTTTCGCCCAAGGTAACGGTATCGGCGGAATTACGGAAGCTACCAACATGGTCACTTCCTACTTCGACCCGGGCACCAAGTTGATTTACGCCATCGGAGCCGTTGTCGGCCTTATCGGGGGCGTGAAGGTCTATTCCAAGTTCTCGTCGGGCGACCCCGACACGAGCAAGACGGCGGCCAGCTGGTTTGGCGCCTGCATTTTCCTTATCGTGGCCGCTACCATCTTACGCTCATTCTTTCTGTAACATGGCGAAGTATCCGGTCAACAAGGGGATAGGCCGCAGCCCGGAATTCAAAGGGCTCAAAAGCCAGTACCTGTTCATCTTCGCAGGCGGGCTGCTTGCCCTGTTCGTGGTGTTCGTCATCATGTACATGGCGGGTATCAGCCAGTGGATATGCATCGGTTTCGGTGTCGTTTCCGCATCGGTGCTTGTCTGGGCGACTTTCCGCATGAACACGAAGTACGGCGAATGGGGGCTTATGAAACTCCGTGCGTTGCGCAGCCATCCCCGCTACATCATCAACCGGAGGAATTTCCTTCGGTTGATTTATCCCACCTCTAAAAACAGAAAAGTATGAGAAATGTAATGAAAACAGCGACGCTGGAAAGCAAGTTCCCGCTGCTGGCCGTGGAGCACGGGTGCATCATCAGCAAGGACGCGGACATCACCGTGGCCTACAAGGTGGAGCTGCCCGAACTCTTCACGCTCACACAGGCGGAATACGAAGCCGTCCACTCAACATGGGCAAAGGCGGTCAAGGTGCTGCCGAACTACAGCATCGTGCACAAGCAGGACTTCTTCATCGAGGAAAGCTACCATCCGGACATCTGCAAGGATGACCTTAGTTTTCTCAGCCGCAGTTTCGAACGGCACTTCAACGAGCGTCCGTACTTGCAGCACGCCTGTTACCTGTTCCTGACCAAGACCACCAAAGAACGTAGCCGCACGACGAGCAGTTACAATGCCCTCACTCGGAATTTCATCATCCCGAAGGAAATGACGGACAAGGAAACCGTCGCCCGCTTCATGGAGTGCTGCGGGCAGTTCGAGCGTATCGTGAACGACAGCGGCCTGCTCCGCATGACACGCCTGACGGACGGGGAGATTACCGGCACGGACACCTCGGCGGGAATCATCGAAAAGTATTTTTCGCTCTCGCAGGAGGGCACCGCCTGTTTGCAGGACTTGTCAATCGGTGCCGGGGAGATGAAGATAGGCGACAATTACCTCTGCCTGCATACCCTTTCCGACCCGGAAGACCTGCCTTCGGGCGTGGCCACCGACTGCCGTTACGAACGGTTATCGACCGACCGGAGCGACTGCCGGCTCTCCTTTGCCGCGCCGATAGGCATCCTGCTCACGTGCAACCATGTCGTGAACCAGTACCTCTTCATCGACGATTCAGCGGAGAACCTGCGCAAGTTCGAGCAGACCGCGAGGAACATGCACTCGCTTTCCCGTTACAGCCGTTCCAACCAGATCAACCGCGAGTGGATCGAGGAATACCTGAACGAGGCACACAGCAAGGGCCTGACCTCCATCCGTGCGCACTGCAACGTCATGGCATGGAGCGATGACCGGGAGAAACTGAAGCGCATCAAGAACGATGTCGGCAGCCAGCTGGCGTTGATGGAGGCGAAGCCGCGCCACAATACGGTCGATGTGCCGACACTGTTCTGGGCGGCGATACCGGGCAACGCGGGTGACTTCCCGGCCGAGGAGAGTTTCCACACCTTCATCGAGCAGGCATTGTGCCTGTTCATCGGGGAAACGTCCTACAAGGATTCGCTTTCGCCTTTCGGTATCCGCATGGTGGACCGGCTGACAGGCAAGCCCGTCCATTTAGACATTTCCGACCTGCCGATGAGGAACGGTACGATTACCAACCGTAACAAATTCATCCTCGGCCCATCGGGAAGCGGCAAGTCTTTCTTCACCAACCACATGGTGCGCCAATATTATGAACAGGGAACCCATGTGCTGCTGGTGGATACGGGTAATTCCTACCAGGGGTTATGCAACCTTATCCATGCACGGACGCACGGTGAGGACGGCATCTACTTCACCTACAAGGAAGAGGACCCGATAGCCTTCAACCCTTTCTATGTGGAGGACGGTGTGTTTGATATCGAGAAGAAGGAATCCATCAAGACGCTCATCCTCACCCTTTGGAAACGTGACGACGAACCGCCCACGAGGGCCGAGGAGGTGGCACTGTCCAATGCCGTGAACCTCTTTTTGACGAATATCCGCAAGGACAGGAGCATCAAGCCCTCCTTCAATACTTTCTACGAGTTTATCCGTGACGAGTACCAGGACATTCTGAGGGAGAAACGTACCCGCGAGAAGGATTTCGACGTGTTCAACTTTCTCAATGTGCTTGAACCTTACTATCGTGGCGGCGAGTATGATTACCTGCTCAACTCCGACAAGCAGTTGGATTTACTCGGTAAAAGGTTCATTGTCTTTGAGTTAGATAATATTAAGGACAACAAGGTGTTGTTTCCGATTGTGACCATTATCATCATGGAAACCTTCATCAACAAGATGAGGAAACTGAAGGGAATCCGCAAGATGATATTGCTGGAAGAAGCCTGGAAAGCCATCAGCAAGGAGGGCATGGCTGAATATCTGAAGTATCTCTGTGCGCCCGTAAAGGTTGCATCGTAAACATCTCTTTGGCAAGAGATTAGGAAAGTGTTCTTTGAAAACAACCTATCATCAGCCGACTTATCTGTTTTCGGGAAAACTTAACCGAGCAGGGAGTGTAGCATGTCGGAAAAGTTATAAGTCAGTTAGTTACCAAACTGCGACTGAATAGCGAGATGAAAAGATAGATATGAGGATAAAGTCCGAATTGATTGAACGATAGTCCGAGTGGTCCCCCTTGAGGCTATGGCGTAAGGTAACTATCAATCGCCATATCGTGATACTACTTCAGTGTACAGGTATGAATGTAGCAAGAACTTATCACGACACAACCGCAATAAGCGAGTAAAGGACGGAAGTCGTATCCGACAATCTATCATGCCAATAGTTACGATGTGATAAACGGGGATTACCTATCCCGAAGTGCCGAAAGGCTATTAGGTTCGACCTATGAAAATTCGGAGTGGTAACGGAGCTTCCATAGTAGTTTGAGCAAGGTAACGCCTTGTACATGGCGAAGGGAAGCAGCTAATTATTAATACAATTAACGGAAAATGTGAGAGACATTATGAGAAGTCCAGAAAGAGTATTAAACAGTCTATCAGAACACAGTAAGGATGCAAGCTATAAGTTTGAACGTCTTTACAGGATTTTGTTCAATGAGGAAATGTTCTACGTTGCCTATCAGCGCATTTATGCCAAAGAAGGTAACATGACTAAAGGTTCGGACGGTCAGACCATTGACAACATGAGCCTGAAACGAATTGAAAAGTTAATTGATACGTTAAAAGATGAAACGTACCAACCCCAACCGTCAAAGAGAGTGTACATACCAAAGAAAAACGGTAAGAAAAGACCTCTTGGCGTACCGACTTTTAATGACAAGCTGATACAAGAAGTAGTAAGAATGGTATTGGAAGCCATATACGAGGGAAGTTTTGAATACACCTCGCATGGTTTCCGTCCCAATCGAAGCTGCCATACTGCATTAGCCCATATCCAAAAGGAGTTTAATGGTGCAAAATGGTTTGTAGAGGGAGACATAAAAGGCTTCTTCGATAACATAAACCATGATGTACTGATAAATACCCTCAAGGAGCGCATTACGGATGAACGTTTTATACGTTTAGTGCGCAAGTTCTTGAAAGCGGGATATATTGAAGAATGGCAATTCTATAATACTTACAGTGGCACACCGCAAGGTGGTATCATTAGCCCGATACTGGCTAATATCTACCTTGACAAACTGGACAAGTATATAAAGGAATACATTGTCAAATTCGATAAGGGGAAGAAACGAAAATTCAGTAGAGAAAGTTTGGACTTTGGCAATGCAAGAAAACGTATTGTGCGAAGATTGAAGTCCGTAAAAGACGAAAGGCAAAAGGCAAAGCTAATCCTTGAACTGAAAGCAATAGAACAAGGACGGGCTAAATATCCCAATGGCGAAGAAATGGATGCCGATTACAGGAGAATGAAATATGCGAGATATGCAGATGATTTTCTCGTGGGAATTATCGGAAGTAAACAAGATGCGCAACAGATAAAGGAAGATATTAAAAACTTCCTTGCTGATAAACTGGCATTGGAACTGTCCGATGAAAAGACACTTGTCACTCACACGAAAAGACCTGCCAAGTTTCTCGGATATGAAATCTCTGTAAGAAAATCCAATGAACAAAGACGGGATAAACGAGGCAGATTGAGAAGAACCTATGGTAAAAGGGTCTGTCTGAATGTCAGTTCGGAAACTGTTCGTAAGAAACTTTTCGATTTGGGAGTCTTGGAAATGGCGAACCGTAACGGAAAGGAAATATGGAAACCGAAATGTAAATCGGGACTGATATTTAATGATGACCTTGAAATCCTTGACAGTTATAATCGAGAAATCGTGGGTTTCTATAATTACTACTCCATAGCCAACAACTGTGCCCATGCCTTGAACAATTTCAGTTACATCATGGAATACAGCATGTACAAAACGTTTGCAGGCAAATATAAGTGCCGCACACGTAAAGTAAACAAGAAATATCGTAAGAACGGTAGGTTTATCGTAAAGCACATGACTAAAACAGGGGTAAAGGAAAGGTACTTTTACGACGGTGGCTTCAAACGAAAGAAGCCTACCTATAAATCGGAATGTGACATTATGCCACGAACAATTTATACTGCGGGGCGGACAAGTCTTGTTGAAAGACTGAAAGCCCGTGAGTGTGAATTATGTGGAGCGACAGACGACCTTGTTATGCACCATGTAAGGAAACTAAAGAACTTGCAGGGAAAGGAAAGCTGGGAACGACACATGATTGCCCGCAAACGCAAGACGATTGCCGTGTGCAGGAGTTGTCACAAGAAGATACATGACGGAAAGATAGACTGAAATTAGTGGAGAGCCGGATACGCTGAGAGGTGTAAGTCCGGTTCGGGGGCGAGCATTTGGAAACCTGTCATAGGAATATGATAAGGCGCTGGGTGCTTAGCCTACTTAAGACCGTCAGAAAGTTTTTCGGCGAGGCCGTCGTCGTCACGCAGGAGGTCGAGGACATCATTTCCTCTTCCATTGTCAAGGGAACCATCATCAACAACAGCGACTGCAAGATACTCCTTGACCAGAGAAAATACATCAACAAGTTTGATGAGATACAGGCGTTGCTCGGCCTGACCGACAAGGAGCGGGCGCAGATACTTTCCATCAATATGGCGAACAACCCTTCCCGAAAATACAAGGAAGTATGGATCGGCCTGGGCGGAACGCAGTCAGCGGTCTATGCCACGGAGGTATCGCTTGAGGAATATTATTGCTACACGACTGAGGAAACCGAGAAGCTGGAACTGTTCCGCCTTTCCGAAAAGTTGGGCGGCAATATCGAACTTGCCATCAAGCAGTTGGCGGAAAGCAAGAGAAAGAAATGAATCCATTTATCAACCGATTAAAAGACAACAGCTATGAATGATAGATTTGAATCAGATGAAAGGAAACGCGATGAAGTCATCTCGTCCCTTTATTGGTCATTGATGCAGAACTGGGACATTCCGAAATCCATCTGTGACTATTACGGATTTACAGAGGATTACCTGCTGTTCCACCAACTTGAAGAATTGGCCCCCGATGAGTACAAGCGGAAAAGAGAAACGGGAGAAGTTCCCGACATTCTGGAAGTGGATGCAAGGCTGACCCTCACAGTCGAAAAGGTCTTTGAGAGTTTGTGCGGTAAACCTCCTGCACCGTATCTCGACAAGATGAACGGGGAACTGGAGAAGTTGGGGCAGATTGCCGCCATACCGGATTCCGTCCACGACATCCTCCATATCAGTCCTGCCTTTCTCGTCAAGTACGGCATAAACAAAAATGCCTCTGCCACGGAACGCTCCGACCGGGCAGAAAAGGCATACCGGGAACTGGATGCCCGCTTTGTGAAGATGACAGGACGCAGGCCGTATGCCGACGAGCTTTTCGCCTCTATCAGGAATCGGAGGGAGAGTGAGTCAAAGGAGAACCGTCCCAAGCAGACACACAGGCCCATTCTCCGTAACCCTCCTGCCAAGGGCCGGAAGATGTCATTATGACTTTCAACAAAATTTTATTCACCAATTAAAACAAAAGCATCATGAAGAAGAAAATTCTCATGCTGTGTATGGGCTGCTTTTTCGCCAGCCTCACAGCAAAAGCCCAATGGGTCGTGACCGATCCAACCAATCTCGCCCAAGGTATCATCAATGCCGCGCGGAATATCGTGCAGACATCCACCACGGCGACGAACATGGTGAAAAACTTTCAGGAAACAGTGAAAATCTACAAGCAGGGCAAGGAATTCTATGACAATCTGCGCAAGGTCAAGAACCTTGTCCGCGACGCCCGTAAGGTGCAGCAGACCATCTTGATGGTCGGCGACATCACGGACATTTACGTGAACAGCTTCGAACGTATGCTCAGCGACCCTTATTTCACTCCTGAAGAGCTGAGTGCCATAGCGTTGGGGTACACCAAACTGTTGGAAGAGAGCGCACACCTGCTGAACGACCTGAAGACGGTGGTCAATGAGAACGGGCTCTCGATGAACGACAAGGAAAGGATGGATATCATCGACCGTTGCTATAACGATATGTTGCAATACCGGAGCCTGGTCCAGTATTACACCAACAAGAACATCGGTGTTTCCTATCTGCGTGCCAAGAAGCAGGATGACCTGAACCGTGTCATGTCGTTGTACGGCTCGCCGGCCGAACGCTATTGGTAAAACCTTATAATCCGATCGGCTTATGGTATTATTGGCAGCAAATTTTGAAAACCTGCACCAGATTCTGCAAAGCTTGTACACGGACATGATGCCGCTCTGCTCGCAGATGACGGGCGTGGCGAAAGGACTTGCAGGGCTGGGCGCCCTCTTCTATGTGGCCTACCGTGTGTGGCAGTCCTTGGCGCAGGCGGAACCCGTGGATGTCTTTCCGCTTCTCCGTCCGTTCGCCTTGGGACTCTGCATCATGTTCTTTCCGACCCTTGTGCTGGGCACGCTGAACAGTGTCATGTCGCCCATCGTGAAAGGTACGCACACGATACTGGAAAGCCAGACCTTCGACATGAACGAGTATCGGGCGCAGAAGGACAGGCTGGAGTTCGAGGCGATGAAGCGCAATCCCGAAACGGCCTATCTGGTCGATAAGGAATCCTTCGACAACAAACTGGACGAACTGGGTGCGCTGGACGCGATAGAGGCCTGCGGGATGTATGTGGACCGCGCGATGTACAACATGAAGAAGGCGGTACAGAATTTCTTCCGCGAACTGCTGGAACTTATGTTCAACGCCGCCGCCCTTGTCATTGACACGCTACGGACATTCTTCCTGATCGTGCTTTCGATACTGGGTCCCATCTCGTTCGCCATATCCTGCTGGGACGGCTTTCAGGCATCCCTCAGCCAATGGTTCGTCCGCTATATCAGCATCTACCTGTGGCTTCCCGTCAGTGACCTTTTCAGCAGCGTATTGGCCCGGATACAGGTTCTGATGCTCCAGAAGGACATCGAGCAGCTTTCCGACCCCAATTTCATCCCGGACGGCTCCAACGGCGTTTACATCACTTTCCTGATAATCGGCATCATCGGGTATTTCACCATCCCGACAGTGGCCAACTGGATCATACAGGCAGGCGGTGGCGCGGGCAATTACGGCAAAAATGTAAGTCAGACGGCATCCAAGACAGGCTCCATCGTGGCAGGTACTGCCGGAGCCGCCGTAGGAAACGTTGCCGGAAGACTTATCAAGTAGTAATCATCTAAAACAATTACAGAATGGAATTCAAATCATTAAAGAACATCGAAACCAGTTTCAGGCACTTGCGCCTGTTCGGTATCGTCTATCTCTGTGCGTGTACCCTGCTTGTGGGATTCTCCGTGTGGAAGGCATACGGCTTCGCCGAGGCGCAGAGGCAGAAAATCTATGTGCTGGACGAGGGAAAGTCACTCATGCTGGCCCTCTCCCAGGACTTGGAACAGAACCGCCCCGTGGAGGCAAGGGAGCATGTCCGGCGTTTCCACGAGCTGTTTTTCTCGCTCTCACCGGACAAGGGTGCCATTGAGGGAAACATCCAACGGTCAATGTTCCTGAGCGACCGTTCCGCATACGCCCATTACCGGGATTTGGCGGAACAGGGCTATTACAACCGCATCATCTCCGGCAACATGAGCCAGCGTATCGGGATTGACAGCGTGAAATGCGACTTCAACACCTATCCGTATGAGGTGGTGACGTATGCCCGGCTTTCCATCATCCGTGAGAAAAGCGTGACGGAGCGCAGCCTTGTCACACGTGGCAGGTTGCTCAACTCCACGCGCAGCGACAACAATCCGCACGGCTTCATCCTCGAAGCCTTCCGTGTGGTGGAGAACAGGGACATAAGAGTGTATGACCGTTAAATTTTGAATGTATGAAAAAGATATTTGTAAAAATCAAGGACTTGACTGAAATGAAACTACGAGGTATCTGTGCCGGGCTGAGTCCTGAAAAGAGAGTGATAACCATCATCGTGTTGGCGGTCCTGTTCGCTTTTGGGAATTTCTATATGATTTTCCGTGCCATATACGACATCGGAAGGGAGGATGCAAGGCGGGAGGTAATCGAGATTGCCCCGTTGGATATCCCGGATTTTGTTCCGGCAGACACCCTTTCGGACAGGAAAGTCCGCGAGATGGAAGAGTTTTTTAACCAATTCAACAAATGACGCAATGAGTAACGATGCAAACAAATTGAAACAGAGGCAGGAAATCAGGAAATATCTGGTTTTTGCCGGAATGTTCCTCCTGTTCGCCGGTTGTATGTGGCTGATATTCGCCCCATCAAAAAAGGACAGGCTGGAAAAAGAGAAGAGTGCCGGGTTCAACGCCGAGTTGCCCGACCCGAGAGGGGCGGGTATCGAGGCGGACAAGATTGCCGCCTACGAGCAGGCTGACATGAGGCGCAAACAGGAAGAGAAGATGCGCACGCTGGAGGATTTCTCTGCGCTTGCGGATGCCGGCAGACAGGACGGGGCTATCGAACCATCCGTGGAACTATCGCCGGACATGGAACCTGAAAACGGCGGCACATCCTATCGGGGTGGCGGAAGCGGCAGAAGCAGCCGGAGCGACGCTTTTTCTTCGTCCACATCCGCCTACAACGATATCAACGCCACGCTCGGCAGCTTCTATCAGCAACCGCAGGAAGAAGACCCTGAAAAGGAGGCGTTGAAAGTCGAAGTGGAGCAGTTGCGCCGGGAAGCGGCACAACAACAGTCCGTGCAGATGACATACGATGACCAGGTAGCCCTGTTGGAGAAGTCATACGAACTGGCCGCAAAGTATATGCCCGGCGACGGGGCGGCGAAGCAGGAAGAGGATGAACCTGCCACCGATGGCAGGAAGGTGAAAGCCGTTCCCGTGGGGCAGGTCTCCACTCCGGTGGTATCGTCACTTCCGCAACCTGTCAGTGATTCCGTGTTATTCGCAAGGCTGGCACAGGCCGGAAACGCGGGATTCCACACAGCCGTGGGAAAAGCCGCCGAGGGGCAGACGAGGAACACCATCCGTGCCTGCGTGCATGGCGACCAGACCGTCACAAACGGACAAAGTGTAAGGCTCAGGCTTCTGGAGCCGATGCGTGTCGGCAGGTACATCCTTCCCCGCAACTCCCTTGTCACGGGCGAAGGACGCATACAGGGGGAAAGGCTCCATGTCGGAATCATACAGGTGGAGCATGGCGGAACCATCATACCCGTGGAACTTTCCGTGCATGACAATGACGGTCAGGACGGCATCTTCATTCCCGGCTCGATGGAGGCGAACGCCGTCAAGGATGTGGCGGCCAACTTGGGACAGAACCTCGGCACGAGCATATCCATCACCAACCAGTCCGCCGGCGACCAGCTGCTCTCCGAAGTCGGAAAAGGTGCCATACAGGGTGTATCGCAGTACATCACCAAAAAGATGCGTGAGGAAAAGGTGCGCCTCAAATCCGGCTATGCCCTTATGCTTTACCAGAATGAAAACCAATAATTACAAACCATTAAAATTCAAAGAGTATGAAAAAGATTTTTGTAATGCTTGCCCTTATGGTGGGCGCAGTTAGTGCTTTTGCACAGAGTGAGGCCGATTCGACATCGACAACCAAGGATGCCACTTTGACAGCGGATATTTATCCCGGTCAGGAGGATGGCGACCTCTATCACGGTCTGACCCGGAAACTCACCTTTGACAGGATGATACCTCCGTATGGTCTGGAGGTGGCATACGACAAGACCACGCACATCATTTTCCCGTCCGCCGTCCGCTATGTGGATCTCGGCTCCCCGAACCTTGTGGCAGGAAAAGCGGACGGGGCGGAGAATGTAATCCGCGTGAAGGCCGTGGTCAAGAATTTCCGTGACGAGACGAACATGTCGGTCATCACCGAAAGCGGCAGTTTCTATACCTTCAACGTCAAGTATTCGGACGAGCCGCTGCTCCTGAATGTCGAGATGAAGGACTTTATCCATGACGGCAGCAAGGTGAACCGGCCGAACAACGCCCTTGACATCTACCTGAAGGAGCTGGGCTGTGAATCTCCCAAACTTGTGCAGCTCATCAACAGGAGCATCCACAAGGAGAACAAGCGCCATGTCAAGCACATCGGCAGCAAGGCTTTCGGCATCCAGTACCTCCTTCGCGGCATTTACACCCATAACGGGCTGCTCTATTTCCACACGCAGGTACGCAACCGGTCGAATGTCCCTTTCGAGGTGGATTTCGTGACATTCAAGATTGTGGACAAGAAGGTAATGAAGCGTACAGCCATCCAGGAACAGATAATCTTTCCCTTGAGGGCGCACAACTATGCCACCATGGTGGCCGGAAACAAGGATGAACGCACCGTGTTCACTTTCGACAAGTTCACCATCCCTGCCGACAAGGTATTGGTCGTAGAACTGAACGAGAAGAGCGGCGGGCGTCACCAGTCGTTCACCGTGGAGAGCGAGGATATCGTGAGAGCCAGAGTAATCAACGAACTTAAAGTGAAGTAGCCATGCGTAAAGTCATTTGTAGTTTAGTAACGGTCGTGTCGCTTGCCCTGTTTTCAGGGCAGGCATACGCCCAGCGTTATCTTCCCGGCATGATGGGCGTAGAATTGCGGGGAGGGCTGGCGGAAGGCTCGAAATCGCCCTTGAACCACTATGCGGGGTTTGCCGTATCGGGATATACCAAGAAAGCCAACCGCTGGGTTGTGGGCGCGGAATACCTGCTGAAGAATTACGGGTACCGGAACATATCCGTCCCGCGTGCGCAGTTCACCGCCGAGGGCGGCTACTACCTGAAATTCCTGTCCGACCCGTCCAAGACGCTGTTCCTTTCTATCGGCGGTTCGGCTCTGGCCGGTTACGAAACGGTGAATTGGGGCAATAAGATGCTGTATGACGGTTCCAGGCTGCTTGCCAAAGATGCCTTTATCTATGGCGGGGCGATAACACTGGAGCTGGAAACATACATTACAGACCGTATCGTGCTGCTTGCCAACATCCGCGAGCGTGCCTTGTGGGGAAGTTCCCTGTCCGTATTCACCACACAATTCGGGCTGGGCATCAAATTTATGATTGATTAAAACATCACGGCTTATGAACATAGAGGAAATAAGACAGATTCCCATCACGGATTTTCTGGCACGGCTGGGGCATGAACCGACCGCGCGGAAAGGAAACGAGTGGTGGTATTCCGCCCCTTACCGGGAAGAACGGACGCCGTCTTTCAGGGTGAACATCCTGAAAAATGTATGGCAGGACTTCGGCATCGGACGTGGCGGGGATATTTTCAGCCTTGCGGGTGAATTTACAGGCAGCGGCGATTTCAAGACACAGGCCAAATTCATTTCGGAAGCATTGGGTGGTATTGTTACGGAAACCATCTTCCGTCCAAAAGTAAAGCGTCACGAAACTGATCCCGACGAGGAGAATTGCTTTGTAAAGGTGCGCTTCGGCCCGTTGTATAACAGGGTCCTGCTCAACTATCTGCAAGAACGGGGCATTTGCAGCGATGTGGCCCTGCCGAATTGCGAGGAAGTCAGATATACCTTGCACGGCAAACGCTACTTCTCCATCGGCTTCAGGAATATCAGCGGCGGGTACGAAGTGCGCAACCGCCTGTTTAAGGGTAGCATATCGCCAAAGGACATCTCGTTGATAGACAACGGTTCGGATACCTGTAACCTTTTTGAGGGCTTCATCGACTACCTCTCATGGATGGTGCTCGGACTGGGCTGCGGCGATGACTACCTCGTGCTGAACTCGGTGGCTCTGCTGGAACGCTCGTATGGCTTCCTTGACAAGTATGAACGGGTCAATTGCTACCTGGACCGGGACGAGGCGGGACGGAGGGCGCTGGAGGCTCTCCGTAACCGCTACGGCAACAAGATAGAGGACTGTTCCACCTTGTACAAGGGATTCAAGGATTTGAATGAATACCTGCAACACAGGGACGGAACCGTAGAATTATAACAACCATTAAAACAATATTTGATATGAAGAAAAGAAACAGACTGAACGCATTGGCCGTCATTTTTTCGGCAATGCTCGTGGCATTGATGGCAGTAGCCTTGGTGTCTTGTGACAATGAACTGGACGTGCAGCAGGGATATCCCTTCACGGTGGAAACGATGCCCGTGCCTACCCGCATAATAAAAGGTGAAACCGTGGAAATACGGTGCGAACTCAAACGTGAGGGGCGGTTTTCCGATGCCCGCTACACGATCCGTTACTTCCAGCCTGACGGCAAGGGAACGCTCCGTATGGATGACGGGATGGTATTGCTGCCGAATGACCGCTATCCGCTTGACAGGGAGGTGTTCCGGCTGTACTACACTTCCGAATGCGAGGACCAGCAGACGATAGACATCTACTTCGAGGATAACAGTGAACCGGCGCAATTGTTCCAGTTGACGTTCGGTTTCAACAACGAAACGGAAGACGAAGAAGCGGAGGAGGACGATGGAAAAACCGGATTTCATTGGGGCGGTGACACTCTTGTAGCCAAACCGCTGTTGGACATTGATACGATTGCGATATGCGAATGATTGTAGCGGCTATATGCCTGATATTAATCTGTAACGGTATCGTGGCTCATCCACGGGGAGGCGGTGTTTCGCCTCCCTCTGCCACGCAAATACCGGATTCGCTTTTCGAGAAGGCTGTTGCCTGCATCAAGAGGTTCGATTATGACAAGTAATATGTTATGTAAAGTGCGAGTAAAAGTTGGTTTATAATCAAGTTGTTATGAACCAACTTGTCACTTACACTTTACATAATATTATCAATGTCCAAGTCCCTTTAACCACTCTAATAGGTTCTTATTTCGTTCCCACTCTTTTTCTGTTATAGTATTAGGGGTTAATCTGGTATAGGCATTTTCAAGTGCTTCACGTTTTGCTTTGGAGTCGGCACGTGCATAAATATCAGTAGTCTGTATGGAAACATGCCCTAAAATATCACGTATGTATACTAAATTTACTCCTGCCTG
>ENA-OZJY01000034-OZJY01000034.1-human-gut-metagenome-genome-assembly--contig:-NODE-34-length-24570-cov-5.973934_pt1 | contig 24570 bp, 19 predicted proteins | sample MGYA00244823_ERZ653757 | MGnify/ENA primary metagenome ERZ653757 (study PRJEB26926, sample SAMN06165282) | human gut metagenome | biome: ENVO:00009003; feature: ENVO:2100002; material: ENVO:00002003... | reverse complement strand
GTATAAGAGACAGTCGCCGGGGTTTGTAGAGCCGCCGTCCAAAATAACGATATGCATAGCGAGATCCTTTCTGTTTTCATTTTTAATCTTACATGTAAAAATGTGTCATAGCTCTTTCTAACGGCCGTTTCTGACCGCCGTTTAAAAAACCCCTTGATAGGGTTTCTTACGGCTGAACAGTCCCCCGGACTGTTCGGGCTCGTCGTTTCTTTCGCTTGCTATTATACCGCGTTTTGTTTTTTGTGTCAACGAATTTGCGCGCCGTTTGTCAAAGGATTTTGTCATCTTCTACACATATTTGCAGTTTTTAAAACTTAGAATTGCAATTTCACAAAAGTCCGATTATAATAATTCTGTTAAGCGGGAAACGTTTTCACGGCGTTTGCCGCCTGTGTATTTTCGGCAGATAAACTGAACACAAACAGCAGAATACCGCGGTTTGCGGAGGAACGGGGGACTTCTATGAACTACGATCGAACACCATTTGAAACGGACAAGCCCGGCGAGGAATGCGGTGTTTTCGGCGCCTATGATTTTGACGGACACGACATTTCTTCTTCCATTTATTACGGATTATTCGCCTTGCAGCACCGCGGACAGGAAAGCTGCGGCATCGCCGTCAGCGACACCGAGGGCCCCAAAGGCAAGGTGGATTACTACAAGGACATGGGCCTTGTAAACGAGGTATTCGACGAGGAGCGTCTCAATCGCCTGCACGGCAATATCGGCGTGGGCCATGTGCGCTACTCCACCGCCGGCGCGAGCAACCGCGAAAACGCGCAGCCGCTCATCATCCACTATATCAAGGGCACGTTGGCCGTAGCGCACAACGGCAACCTGACAAATGCCGTTGACCTCCGCGAAAAACTAAAGTACAGCGGCGCTATTTTCCAGACGACCATTGATTCCGAGACGATCGCCTACTACATTGCACGCGAGCGTGTACAGACGAAAAACGTGCAGGAGGCCGTCAGCCGCACGATGGACAAAATTGAGGGCGCCTATGCCCTCGCGGTCATGTCCCCCCGCAAGTTGATCGGCGCGCGCGATCCCTATGGCTTCAAGCCCCTATGTATCGGCAAGCGCGACAACACGTATTTCCTCTCCAGCGAGACCTGTGCGCTTGACGCCGTGGGCGCGGAATTCGTCCGCGACGTAGAGCCGGGCGAGATTGTCACCATCACGCCGAACGGCATTCTCTCCGACAAATCGCACTGCCTCCCCGCCGAAAAGCAGGGGCGCTGCATTTTTGAGTACATTTATTTCGCCCGCCCGGACAGCCACATTGACGGCATCAACGTGTATTCCGCGCGTCTGCTTGCCGGCCGTTTCCTCGCGAAAGATTCCCCCGTGGATGCGGACATCGTCGTCGGCGTGCCGGAATCCGGCAACGCGGCAGCACAGGGCTACGCCATGGAATCCGGCATCCCCTACGGCACGGCATTCGTGAAAAACAACTACGTCGGCCGCACATTCATCAAACCGAAGCAGAGCAGCCGTGAATCCAGCGTGCGCGTTAAATTAAATGTCCTGCGCGAGGTTGTCAAGGATAAGCGCGTCATCCTCATCGATGACTCCATCGTGCGCGGCACGACGAGCGACCAGATTGTGAACATGCTGAAAGACGCCGGCGCAAAAGAGGTGCACATGCGCATCAGCTCGCCCCCGTTCCTGTGGCCGTGTTACTTCGGCATCGATGTGCCGGAGCGCCACCAGCTTATCGCCTATAATCACACGGTCGACGAAATCTGCAAGGAGATCGGCGCAGATACGCTCGGCTATTTACGTTTAGAGCGTCTGCCGGAAATGGTGAACGGTCTCGGCATCTGCACGGGATGCTTTACGGGCGACTACCCCATTCCCGCCCCGGAAGAAGACATTCGCGGCGAATACGAAGCGTAACGCGTTTCTGTCGGCGAAAAGGCTCTGCTCACGAACGCGTGGTGGATTATCGTCATTCCCGGCGTGTTCCTCATCGCAACACGCCTTTGCATCACCAGCCTCGGCAGTACCCTGCAAACGGGTTCGAGCCGCCGCCACAGCAATTTGTAAAATCGAATTTACCTGTATACACAAAAACGCTCCCGGCATAAATGTAGATGTCCATAAAACAGCATCAGTCCCGGCAGTAATGTCTGCCGGGATTGTTCTTGCCGTACATTGAAGCCATATGATATGATTAAACAGACTGATAAACTTGAGTTTATTTGATTAAGGAGAATTGAAAATAATGTTGGAATTAAAAAGATTGTCAGTTGATGATGGCTTAGATATTTACACAATGCTGCAAGAGATCCCTGCTGAAGAAAATGGATTAATTAACAAAGCCAACGGATTAACATTTGATGAGTATAAAGAATGGCTGATTGTAAAACAGAGGGATTCTGAGCAAGAAGGGATTGTAGATGGTTGGAAAGTGCCTTCTACAACTTTTTGGCTATATGCTGATGGTATTCCGGTTGGATTTGGTTCTGTCAGACATTTTTTGACTGAGGCACTGAGAAAAGCAGGAGGAAATATCGGGTACGGAATTGCACCAGCGTTTCGTGGAAAAGGATATGGAAAAGAACTGCTGAGATTATTGCTTAATGAAGCGAAAGAAATGGGAATAGATAAAGTGTTAGTAACCATTCTTTTAGATAACATAGCATCTCAAGCTGTGGCAATAGCAAACGGAGGTGTTGTTACTGAAAGAACTGACGAGAGAGTTTTCATTTGGATTGATACTAAGAAATAAAAAGGAAAATCAATTCCAATTTGTCAAACAGTAAGGGCGCACTTCTATACACCATTCGGTGTAGTGCGGTAATGTGCGATTTTGCACCGCATCCAAGCCTCCCGCGTCAGAGGGAGCCATGGATATTCCAGCCCTAACATAAAAAAAGAATCCGACCTTTGATTGCAGCCATAGGTCGGATTCACTTTTTTATGAGCAACCAGCTAAAAACCGGGAGCATTTTTCGTTTCGTGTTTTAGCAGCAAAGGTGCCGCTTCAAAAACAGTCTACTGTATAAGGTTTTTATTCCGCCTTGGAAAGCAGTCCGTCGATGAACTGACGGGCGAGTCTCGCGGAGCGGTTGCCACGCTCCAGCGCAAAGCGCTCGGCGAGCAGCTCCAGTTCCTGCGTCGGCATATCGATGCCGTTTTCCTCCGCAAGGTGGCGCACGATGTGCAGGAACGTGTCCTTGTTCGGCTTGCTGAACGTCACGTGGATGCCGAAGCGCTCGGAAAGCGATGCAAGCTCCTGCATCGTATCGTTGCGGTGAATATCATCGCCCTCACGGTCGGAGAACTTCTCCTTGATGATATGGCGGCGATTACTCGTCGCGTAGATTGCCACGTTCTGCGACTTCGCCGTAACGGAGCCCTCCAGCACCGCCTTCAGCGCATTGAAGTTATCGTCGTCCTTGAGGAACGAAAGGTCGTCGATGAACAGAATAAACTTCAGCGGGTTCGCAGAAAGCTCATCGAGAATTTTCGGGATCGACTGTAACTGATCCTTGCGCACCTCGATGATACGCAAACCCTCGCGCCACAGCGCATTGACGACGGCTTTCACCGTAGACGATTTTCCCGTACCGGCGTCGCCCGTCAGCAAAATGTTCGCTGCGGGCTTGCCTTCGAGCAGCGCCTTTGTGTTATCGATGATGATCTGGCGCTCGCGGGCGTAATCCACAAGGTCGGAAAGCTCCGTCTTGTCCGGGTTGCTGACCGGCACGATCTCGGCATTCTCGCCAAGGTAGAACATACGGTTTTTGGCGTAAATGCCGTAGCCGTACTTGCCGATGTTCTCGGTGCGCTCTGTGTAGCACGCTTTAATGTCCGGCGCTTCGCTGACAAAGCCGGGTAAAAAGCCCCTATACTCCATCGCGCTGCGCAGCGTTTCCGGCGTGAGCTCCGCCGTCATCTGCAGCGTTTTAAGCTCTTCCAAAACGGCCTCGCGCAGGTAAGCGGGGATCTCTTCCTTTTTGCCCACGGCCTGCACGTAGACGTTCTCGCTGTTTTCGCAGATTTCGCGCACATACGCGCCGAGTATGCCGCCGTTTGCGCGGTACAGCGCAGAGACGAACGACGCATACAGCGCCGGGGACGGCTCTGCGAGATACTTACGCAGACTATTTATAACCGCATCTTCCTGTAATTCTCTGAACACCGCCAGCGTGGAAAGGCGGATGCTCAACTCCTGTAAACTACCCATCAGTTCAAAATCGCCCCCGAAGCACCGCTGGAGACCAGCGCCGCATAGCGCTTCAGGTAGCCGGAAAGCTCTTTCTTCTTCGGCACAAAGTTCTTCATGCGTTCATTGAGGACAGCCTCGTCCACCTTCAGCTCAATTTTGTTCTCCGGAATATTGATGCTGATGATGTCGCCTTCCTCCACAACGCCGATGGGGCCGCCGGAAGCCGCTTCCGGGGAAACATGGCCGACGCACGCGCCGCGCGTTGCGCCGCTGAAACGGCCGTCCGTGATGAGCGCCACGCTGTTGCCGAGACCCATACCCATAATAGCAGAGGTCGGGTTCAGCATCTCGCGCATACCGGGGCCGCCCTTCGGACCCTCATAGCGGATGACAACGACGTCGCCCGGTACGATCTTGCCCGCGTTGATGGCCGCCTGTGCGTCCTCCTCGCTCTCAAACACGCGTGCCGGGCCTTCATGCACAAGCATCTCCGGCAGAACGGCAGAACGCTTTACAACGCTGCCCTCCGGCGCAAGATTACCGCGCAGCACGGCGATGCCGCCGGTCTGACTGTACGGATTCTCGATGGGACGGATAACGTCGTGGTTCAGGTTCACGCAATTCTTGATGTTCTCGCCGACGGTCTTGCCGGTCACGGTTATGCAGTTCGTGTGCAGCAGACCCTTTTTGCTCAGCTCGTTCATCACAGCGTACACGCCGCCCGCTTCGTCAAGCTCTTCAACGTACGTTCTGCCCGCCGGTGCCAGATGGCACAGATTCGGGGTCTTTTCGCTGATCTGGTTTGCGATGTCGAGGTTGATCTCGATGCCGCACTCGTGCGCGATGGCCGGCAGATGCAGCATACTGTTCGTGGAGCAGCCGAGTGCCATATCGACCGTAAGAGCGTTCATAATGGCGTCCTTCGTCATGATGTCACGCGGGCGAATATTCTTTCTCAGCATATCCATGACCGCCATGCCTGCGTGCTTTGCAAGCTCGATACGTGCGGAATATACCGCCGGGATGGTGCCGTTGCCGCGCAGACCCATGCCTACGGCTTCAGTCAGGCAGTTCATGGAATTTGCGGTGTACATGCCGGAGCAGGAGCCGCATGTCGGGCAGGTCTTGCACTCATATTCGCGCAGCTTTTCTTCGGTAATCTTACCGGCGTTAAATTCGCCCACCGCCTCCGAAATGGAGGAGAAGCTCGTTTTTGCACCGTCTACGTGGCCCGCAAGCATCGGGCCGCCGCTGACAAACACCGTCGGCACGTTAAGGCGTGCCGCCGCCATCAAAAGGCCCGGCACGTTCTTGTCGCAGTTCGGCACCATGACGAGCGCATCAAAGCCGTGTGCCAATGCCATGGCTTCGGTGGAATCCGCAATGAGGTCGCGCGTGACGAGCGAATACTTCATGCCGGTGTGGCCCATTGCAATGCCGTCGCATACCGCGATCGCCGGGAAGACAATCGGCGTGCCGCCTGCCATCGCAACGCCGATCTTTACGGCGTCCACAATCTTATCGATATTCATGTGGCCCGGGACGATCTCGTTATAGGAGCTGACGATGCCGACGAGCGGACGTTCGATCTCCTCCTCCGTGAGGCCCAGAGCATGGTACAGCGCACGGTGCGGCGCGTTCTGCGTACCGATTTTCAGAGAATCACTTTTCATTTTATTTCCTCGATCCGTGAAATTTTGGCTGTGGCGCGGCGTCCCACATGGAAAAACGCGCCGTGTGTAAATAGGGTTTAAGCCATAGAGGAAAACTCCCCTATGGCTATCCCCTTAAAACAGATTCCGTTCAAATCAGTTGTTGATGAGCTTATCCTCGTCGCTCCAGCTGTACAGCTTGCGGATATCCGCGCCCACAGCCTCGCTCGGATGCTCGGAAGCCAGCTTGCGCATTGCGTTGAAGTGTACCTGGCCGCCTGCAGAAGACATGTCGAGCAGGAAGTCCTTTGCGAAGGTGCCGTCCTGAATGTCCTTCAGGATCTTCTTCATGGTCTTCTTCGTCTCCTCGGTGATGATCTTCGGGCCGGTGATGTAATCGCCGTACTCTGCCGTGTTGGAGATGGAGTATCTCATGCCGGCAAAGCCGCTCTGGTAGATGAGGTCAACGATGAGCTTCATCTCGTGGATGCACTCAAAGTACGCGTTTCTCGGGTCGTAGCCTGCCTCAACCAGCGTCTCGAAGCCGGCCTGCATCAGAGCGCAAACGCCGCCGCAGAGAACTGCCTGCTCGCCGAAGAGGTCGGTCTCGGTCTCGGTACGGAACGTGGTCTCCAAAACGCCTGCTCTTGCGCCGCCGATACCGAGTGCATATGCGAGGCCGATGTCCCAAGCGTCGCCCGTTGCATCCTGCTCGACCGCGATGAGGCACGGTACGCCCTTGCCTGCCTGATACTCGCTTCTGACCGTGTGACCCGGGCCCTTCGGCGCGATCATGATGACGTTGACGTTCTTCGGCGGCTTGATGCAGCCGAAGTGAATGTTAAAGCCGTGTGCAAATGCCAGGGTCTTGCCCTCGGTCAGGTTCGGCTCAATGCTCTCTTTGTACAGTGCAGCCTGCTTTTCATCGTTGATGAGAATCATGATGATGTCCGCAGCCTTTGCAGCCTCGGCGCTTGTCATGACCTTGAGGCCCTGTGCCTCGGCCTTTGCCCAGCTCTTGGAGCCTTCATACAGACCGACGATAACGTCAACGCCGCTGTCCTTCAGGTTCAGTGCATGTGCGTGACCCTGCGAGCCGTAGCCGATGATGGCAACGGTCTTGCCTGCGAGCTTCTGCAGATCGCAATCCTGCTGATAAAAAATTCTTGCCATGATAAATTACCTCTTTCTGTGCATGAATTGGTATGTTAATTTAAATGGACAAACTAAATTAGAAATTGATGGCCTGACGGATCGTCGTGCTGCCCTTTTCAAGGGAAACATTGCCGGTGCGGCAGATCTCAAGGATCTCGTAGTCGCGCATCAAATCGACGAATTCATCGATTTTTCGCGATTCGGAGGTCAGGCAAAGCATCAGGGAATCCTTGGAGTAATCCATGGTCTTCGCGCCGAACGCGTCCGCCGCGGCAAGGATGTCACTGCGCGTTTTGGAATCGTTTTTCAGCTTAATGAGCATCAGCTCGCAGCTGACGGAGGTGTCCGGGGTGAACTCTTTAATGGAGCAAACGTCCGGCAGCTTATAAAGCTGGTTCACGAGCTGCTGCTTCTGCGTCTCGCCGCCCTCAAACGTGACGGTGATGCGGGAAAGCGCGTTCGATTCCGTTTCGCTGACGGTCAGAGAAATGATATTGAACTGACGTCTTCTGAACATGCTCGTCACACGGTTCAGCACGCCGAACTGGTTATTGACCAGAACCGCTACGGTATATCGATTCATCTCATTCACCCACCTTCATGATAATATCATCCATGCTGCCGCCCGGCGGGAGCATGGGCAGGACGAATTCGTCCTTATCGATTCTGCAATCGATGACATACGGGCCGTCGCAGCTGAATGCGTGCTCAAACGCCTTGTCGAGCGCCGCCACGGTATCAACAGCCTCGCCGTCCGCGCCGAACGCGCGCGCAAGCGCCACAAAGTCGGTCTTGCGGTCGAGAATCGTGTTGGAATAGTGCTTATTAAAGAACAGCGTCTGCCACTGACGCACCATGCCGAGCACGCCGTTATTCATCAGAAGAATGACAACCGGCACGTTGTAGGTTACGGCAGTGGTGAGTTCGTTGAGACACATGCCGAAGCTGCCGTCGCCCGTGACGAGCACGCTGCGCTCGCCTGTGCCGACCGCCGCACCGATGGCCGCACCGAGGCCGAAGCCCATGGTGCCGAGGCCGCCGCTGGAAATGAAGCGGCGCGGCTTTTTAAAGTTCACGTTCTGCGCCGCCCACATCTGGTGCTGGCCGACGTCCGTTGCAACGGCGGTATTCTCGCCGAGATGCTTGTTCAGCGTCATGATCGCATTGCGGGGCGTAAGACCCGGGCGAATATCGAGATAATCGTTTTCGGTTTCTTTTAAGGCCTTCACAGCCTTTTCCCAATCGGGCTTCTGCTCTGCGTTGACGAGCGGAATGAGCTTTTGCAGCGTCAGCTTCACGTCGCCGCGCAGGCCGCAGGCGGAGTTCACGGTTTTCGAGAGCTCGGAGCCGTCCACGTCAATATGGATAATCTGCGCAAGCTTCGCAAACTTCTCGCGGTTGCCCGTCACGCGGTCGTTAAAGCGCACGCCGAGCGAAATGATGAGGTCGGCGTCGTGCATCGCCATGGAGGAAGCGTAGTGGCCGTGCATGCCCTGCATACCGAGGAAACGCGGGTGGTCGGTCGGAATGCCGGAAAGACCCATCAAGGAGCAGCCGATCGGCGCGTCAATCTTCTCGGCGAGCGCCAGCATTTCTTCCTGCGCTTCCGACGTGATGAGACCGCCGCCGAAGTAAATGAACGGACGCTTCGAGGCGTTGATGAGCGCCGCGGCTTCTTTGATGCGCACGTCCTTCGCCGCGTGGCGTTCTTCGGGCTGTGCGGGTGCCTGCGGCTCGTAGTCGCAGACCGCTGTCTGCACGTCCTTCGGCACATCGATGAGCACCGGGCCCGGTCTGCCGGACTGCGCAAGCGCAAACGCCTCGCGGATGGTGTCCGCCAGATTCTCCACGGAGCCGACGAAGTAGTTGTGCTTCGTAATGGGCAGCGTCACGCCCGTAATGTCGATCTCCTGGAAGCTGTCCGTGCCGATTTGTGTCGTGGGCACGTTGCCGCAAATCGCGACAAGCGGGATGGAATCGAGGTACGCCGTCGCAATACCGGTCACAAGGTTCGTTGCGCCCGGGCCGGAGGTGGACATCACCACGCCCACCTTGCCGGTCGCTCTTGCGTAGCCGTCCGCCGCGTGGGCAGCGCCCTGCTCGTGCGCCGTCAGCATGTGGCGAATTTCATTCTGATATTTATAAAGACTGTCGTAAACGTTCAGGATCTGCCCGCCCGGATAACCGAAAACGGTGTCGCAGCCCTGTTCAATTAAAGTTCTGATGAGGATATCTGCACCTGTAAGCTGCATTCAATTACTCCTTCGTTAAGTATTCGAGAATGAGGTCGCCGCACTTTTTGCATCCGACCTTCGTCATGCCGTCTTCCATAATGTCGGCAGTACGGTAACCCGCGTCAAGGTACTTGGAAACCGCATGCTCCACCGCATCGGCTTCCTTCGCCATATCGAAGCTGTAACGCAGCATCATGGCGGCGGAAAGAATGGTGCCGATCGGGTTTGCAAGGTCCTGACCCGCAATGTCCGGTGCAGAGCCGTGGATCGGCTCGTACAGGCCGCAGCTCGTTGCACCGAGGCTCGAGGACGGGATCATGCCGATGGAGCCGGTGATCATGGAAGCTTCGTCGGAAAGAATGTCACCGAACATGTTCTCCGTCACGATGACGTCGAACTGTGCCGGATTCTTCACGATCTGCATCGCGCAGTTATCGACGAGCATATCGGTCAGCTCCACGTCGGTGTATTCTTCCGCCAAGCGGTGCATGACCTTCTTCCAAAGGCGGCTCGTGTCGAGCACATTGCTCTTTTCTACGGAGCACAAACGGTGATTGCGCTTTCTTGCCGTCTCAAATCCGATGCGGCCGATGCGCTCGATCTCCGCTTCACTGTACTTCATAATGTCCGTCGCGACCGGCTGGCCGTCTGCATCATCGGTCTTATGCTCGCCAAAATAGATGCCGCCGATGAGCTCGCGCACGATGATGAAATCGATGCCCTTTTCGACAATAGATTTTTTCAGCGGAGAAGCGTCAGAGAGCTGCGGCCAGATCTTCGCCGGGCGGTTGTTGCTGTAAACACCCATACCCGCGCGCAGGCGCAGCAGACCCTTTTCCGGGCGCTTCGGGCCTGGCACGTCGTTCCACTTGTCGCCGCCTACGGCGCCGAGCAGCACACTGTCGGAAGCTACGCACTTATCGAGCATTTCCTGCGGCAGCGGGTCGCCCCACTTATCGATGGCACAGCCGCCCATATCGACGTCTGTATAATGAAAGGTGTGTCCGTACAGCTCTGCAATTTTATCCAGCACGCGGAGCGCTTCGTTTACGATCTCCGGGCCGATGCCGTCGCCGCGGATCACCGCGATGTTCTTCGTCATTTGTTTTCCGCCTCCTTGAGGGACTTCAGCAAGCCGCCTGCTTTGATGATATTCTGAATGAACGGCGGGAACGGCTGTGCCTTATACGTCTTGCCGGTCGTGATGTCGGTGATGATGCCGGTATCAAAATCGACCGAAACTTCGTCGTTTGCGTTGATCTCGTCTGCCGCTTCCTCGCACTCGAGAATCGGCAGGCCGATATTGATGGCGTTGCGGTAGAAAATACGCGCAAAGCTCTTTGCAATGACGCAACCCGTGCCGCAGGTTTTAATGACGAGCGGTGCGTGCTCACGGGAAGAGCCGCAGCCGAAGTTCCAGCCCGCCACAATGACGTCGCCCTTTTCGACCTTCTTTACGAACGCCTTGTCAATATCCTCCATGCAGTGGAGCGCAAGCTCCTGTGCGTTCGGGGTGTTGAGGTAACGTGCGGGAATGATAACATCCGTATCGACGTTATCGGGATATTTGAAAACCTTGCCCTGTGTGTTCATGCTTACGCCTCCTTATATTCGGTGATGTAGCCGGTCAGCGCGCTGGCTGCCGCCGTGTGCGGAGAAGCCAGGTACACTTCGCTGTCCACATGACCCATGCGGCCGACGAAGTTGCGGTTCGTTGTGGCGATGCAGCGTTCGCCCGCTGCCAGAATGCCCATATAGCCGCCGAGGCACGGACCGCATGTCGGGGTAGAAACAACAGCGCCCGCATCGATAAATGCCGTCACGTAGCCGCGCTCCACGCATTCGCGGTAGATCTGCATCGTGCCCGGAATGATGATGCAGCGGATGCCGTCCGCAATCTTCTTGCCGTTCAAAATGCTGTACGCCGCTTCCATGTCTTCCATTCTGCCGTTCGTGCAGCTGCCGATGACAACCTGGTCGACCTTAATATCGTGCAGCTCGCTTGCCGGGTGCGTGTTCTCCGGCAGATGCGGACAGGCGACGGTCGGCACAATCTTTGCGAGATCGATATCGATAACCTTTTCGTATTCCGCGTCGGGGTCTGCTTCGTATACAACCGGCTCGCGTTCGCTTCTGTCCTGTAAATAGGCAAGCGTAATATCGTCCACCGGGAAAATACCGTTTTTCGCACCGGCCTCAATCGCCATATTGCAGATGCACAGGCGGTCGTCCATGGAGAGGTTCTTCACGCCCTCGCCGGTGAACTCCATGCTCTTATACAGCGCGCCGTCCACGCCGATCATGCCGATGATTGTGAGGATAACGTCTTTGCCGCTGCAATTTTCCGGCAGCTTGCCGGTCAGGTTAAATTTGATCGCGGACGGAACCTTAAACCACGCCATGCCCGTTGCCATGCCGGCTGCCATATCCGTAGAGCCAACGCCTGTGGAAAACGCGCCCAGCGCACCGTAGGTGCAGGTGTGGCTGTCCGCGCCGATGATGCAGTCGCCGGCGGTCACAATGCCCTGCTCCGGCAAAAGCGCATGCTCAATGCCCATCTTGCCCACGTCATAGAAGTGGCTCACGCAGTGGCTGCACGCAAACTCGCGGCACGTCTTGCTCTGTTCCGCTGCCTTAATATCCTTGTTCGGCACAAAGTGGTCGAGTACGATCGTCACTCTGTCCTTATCGAAAACGTCCGTAAAGCCCGCTTTCTTAAACTCATGGATTGCGACCGGCGTCGTGATGTCGTTGCCGAGCACGATATCCAGCTTTGCATTGATGAGCTGACCGGCGGTAACTTCACGGAGACCCGCGTGCGCCGCAAGGATCTTCTGCGTCATGGTCATTTTCATTTTAGTCTCCCCCTTTGATCATATTGTTGTAAGCGCTCAACAGCGCCTTTGTATTCGCCTTTACAACGTCGGTGTCGGTGCCTGCGCCCCAGAACATCGAACCGTCTTCCTTTTCAAGGCCGATGTACGAAGCCGCCACGCTCTGCGAGCCCTGCCCCTGCATACTGTGCTGGGTAAAGACCTGCAGGGTGTACTCTGCACCGGTGTACGCACGCAGCGCGTTGTTGATCGCGTTGAGGGAGCCGTTGCCCTCCGCTTCCATCTCGGTCTCTTCGCCGTCCTTCGCGAACGTGATGCCGATCTTCACGTTGTCCTTGTCGCGCATAAACTCAAAATCCGTCACGGTAACACCGTTCGTCAGATTGAGGTAGTTCTCTTCAAAGATATTCAGAACCTCATCCGGCTTCAGTTCCTTGTGCTCGTGGTCGGAAATATCCTTGCACAGATAGCTGAAGTGCTCGCGCATTTTCGGCGGCAGGTTATAGCCGTATGTCTGCTCCAGCAGATAACCGATGCCGCCCTTGCCGGACTGGGAGTTGACGCGGATAACGTCTGCGTCGTACGTTCTGCCGATGTCCTTCGGGTCGATCGGAATGTACGGTACGTTCCACTGATGCAGCTTATTTTTCGCTCTGTATTTCATGCCCTTTGCAATCGCATCCTGGTGGCTGCCGGAAAACGCCGCAAACACCAGTGCGCCCGCATACGGGGCTCTTTCGTACACATGCATACGCGTGCATTTTTCATATTCGTCCACAAGGTACGGCATGTCGGAGAAGTCAAGCTTCGGGTCAACACCGTGGGAGTACATGTTCATCGCAAGCGTAATGATATCCACGTTGCCGGTACGTTCACCGTTGCCGAACAGCGTACCCTCTACGCGGTCTGCGCCGGCAAGGAGCGCCAGCTCGGTGTCCGCAACGCCCGTGCCGCGGTCGTTGTGCGGGTGCAGAGACAAAGTCACGAATTCACGGTACTTGAGGTTCTCGCTCATGTACTCAACTTGCGAAGCATACACGTGCGGCATGCTCATTTCCACCGTGACCGGCAGATTGATGATGACGTTGTTCGTCTCGCTCGGCTCCAGAACGTCGAGAACCGCGTTGCAGACCTCCAGCGCGTATTCCGGCTCGGTGCCCGTAAAGGACTCCGGAGAATACTCAAAGCGGAAGTTGCCTTCGTATTCGGCCGCAAGCTTTTTGACGAGCTTCGCGCCGTCTACGGCGATCTTCTTGATCTCCTCCTTGGACTTCTTAAACACCTGCTCGCGCTGTGCAACGCTGACGGAGTTATAGAAGTGGATAATCGCGCTCGGTGCGCCCTTGCACGCGTCGAATGTCTTACGGATGATGTGCTCGCGGCACTGGGTGAGCACCTGCACGGTGACGTCCTCGGGAATCATGTTGTTGTCAATCAGCGTGCGGAGGAACTCATATTCCGTCTCGCTCGCCGCCGGGAAACCGACCTCGATCTCCTTAAAGCCGACCTGCAAAAGCACTTTGTAGTATTCAAGCTTTTCTTCAAGGCTCATCGGGATGACAAGGCTCTGGTTGCCGTCGCGCATATCCACGCTGCACCAGATCGGCGCCTTTTCAATGTGGTCTTTTTCCACCCACTTGTTATATTCTTTCGATACCGGGAAGTACCCGACCTTATATTTGCTTGCGTCCATCATTTTGCTTTCTCCTCTCAACCCTTGGTGGTTCTGAAGCCTGCTTCACGCAGGGCGTTTTTGATCGTTTTCACATGGTTGTTGTCGCGCGTCTCCATTTCGATGCGCAGGAAGCAGCCGTTAATGCTTTCGGTGTTGCCCTTTTCATAGTGCACGCCGGTCACGTTGCCGCCGCAGTCCGCGATGATCGAAGAGATCTCCTTGAGCTGACCGGGCTTGTCGATAAGCTCGATGAGGAGGCTCGCGGAACGGCCGGAGTTCATCAGGCCGCGGTCAATCACGCGGGAAAGGCTCGTCACGTCGATGTTGCCGCCGGAGACGATGCACACAACGCGCTTGCCCTTTAAATCAAATTTATTGAACATCACGGCGGCAACGGAAGCAGCGCCCGCGCCCTCCGCGATCATTTTCTGCTTTTCGATGAGTGCCAAGATTGCGCTCGAAACTTCGTCCTCGCTCACCAGCGCGATGTCATCCACATATTTTTTGACAATCTCAAACGTGTTGTCACCCGGGCGCTTTACGGCGATACCGTCCGCCACGGTCTGCACAGTGTCGAGTGTCTCGATTTTGCCGTCGTGAATGGAGTTGTACATGCTCGGTGCGCCGGTCATCTGTACGCCGTACACCTTCACGCTCGGGCGGATGTGCTTTGCGGTATACGCAATGCCGGAGATGAGTCCGCCGCCGCCCACCGGCACCACAATGGCATCGATGTTGTCAAGGTCATTCAGAACCTCCAGCGCGATGGTGCCTTGACCCGCGATAACGTCTTCGTCGTCAAACGGGTGCACGAACGTATAGCCCTCTTTTTCTTTCAATTCAATCGCCTTGTTATACGCGTCGTCGTAAACGCCCTCCACAAGGCAAACCTCTGCACCGTAGCCCTTTGTGGCCTCCACCTTGGAAATCGGTGCGGAGTCCGGCAGACAGATGAGCGATTTGATGCCGTTTTTCGTTGCCGCCAGCGCCACGCCCTGTGCGTGGTTGCCCGCGGAACAGGCAATAACGCCTTTCGCTTTCTCTTCTGCGGAAAGCTGGGAGATCTTATACGCAGAGCCGCGCACCTTAAAAGAGCCGGTGATCTGCAAATTCTCGGGCTTTAGGTACAGGTCGCAATCCGGCGCGATGCCGTAGGTCTTCACGACGTTTGTTTCGCGGATGATGCTCTTTAGAACGGTTTGTGCATCAAATACTTTGTCTAATGATAACATGTTCTTCTGCCTTTCCTGCTGTGTTCGGTTTAAAGCCTTATGAATTTGAAAGTTTGTGCTTTCAAACTTGCAGCTTGTTTCCTTGTTCTTCCGCTTTGAAGTGTAAAAAAACCGCCTCAAAGCCGTTTATGCTTTGAGACGGGTGTAATAACTAAATTATGCACTCGCGGTACCACTCAAATTGCGGAGAACCTCCGCCACTCTTCGAAGTCCAATAACTTCTATGCACTGACGTAGCAATCACGGGATACCCTACTGAATTCGCTGTTCAGGCATCCGGCTCGGAAGGGAGAAATCTCTGCATCTCTGCACCGGTTTACACCTGCCACCGGCTCTCTGAAACAGCTCTGCACAGACAGTCTTCGTCATCGCTTTTTGTTATGAAATTGAATAGATTATAACACCCGTTTTTCTCGTTGTCAATGCTTTTCGACCGCCTTGTCAAAATTTTTCTTTTGTAAGTTTTGCAGGAAACATCTTTTCTCCCATCGTTTTTTCCTTTTTTCGCAAATCGGGCGCTTTTTCCGCAATTCACGCAAAAAGTGTGGAAAACAACGTGCAAAATCCGCAGTTCTGCCATAGCCAAAATAAAAAAGGTATGATAAAATAAGAAGGTTGAAAAGAGACTATGTATTTTCGGGTGATTTTCGTGACAAAAAGTATGACAGAGGGTAAGCCCCTCAAGCTTATCCTGCAATTTGCGGTGCCGCTTTTGCTCGGCAACCTCTTGCAGCAAATGTATAATCTGGTTGATGCCGCCATCGTCGGCCGTGTGCTCGGCACCGGCGCACTTGCCGCCGTCGGCGCTACAAGCAGCGTGCAGTTTCTGGTACTCGGTTTCTGCATCGGCATCTGCATCGGCTTCGGTATCCCCATCGCCAAAAGCTTCGGCGCAGAGCGTCTTGATAAAATGCGTTCGTACATTTTCAACTCCGTGCTGCTTACCGCCTTATTCGCGGTGCTCATCACGGCGGTATGTTCACTGTGCTGCACGCTCATTTTACAAATGCTCTCCGTGCCGCAGGATGTTTTTGACGACGCCTACGCGTATCTCATCGTCATTTTCCTCGGCATCCCCTTTACCTTATTATACAATCTGCTCTCCAGCATCCTGCGCTCCGTCGGTGACAGCCGCACGCCGTTCCTGTTCCTCGCCATCTCGACCGTCCTGAATATCGGTCTTGACCTGCTCTGCATCATTGTCTTCAAGTGGGGCGTTGCGGGCGCGGCTATCGCCACCATCGCAGCGCAGGCGGTCAGCGGCATTTTGTGCCTCATCTATATCCGCTTCCGCGTGCCGCTCCTCACGCTTTCCCGCGCAGACTGCAAAGCGGATGCCGAATCCATCCGTGACCTCGTCGTCATGGGCATCCCCATGGGGCTTCAAACCTCCATCACGGCCATCGGCAGCATGGTCATGCAGGCAGCAAACAACGGCCTCGGCAGCGTGTACGTTTCGGGCTTCACGGCCGGTATGCGCTTAAAGCAGTTCTGCATGTGCCCGTTTGATGCCCTCGGCTCTGCTGTTTCCGTCTTCTGCGGTCAGAATCTCGGCGCAAAAAAGCCGGAGCGCATTCGGCAGGGCGTACGGCTCGGCGTCATCGTCGGCGTCGCCTACGGCTTCTGCATCGGCCTTGTCATGATCTTCTTCGGCCGCAGCATGTCCACGCTCTTTGTTGAATCGAGTGCAGGCGACGTGCTCGACGCTTCCGCAAAATATCTGCGCTGCATGGGCTACTTCTTCTGGAGTCTCGGCATCCTCAACATCTGCCGCATGGCGACACAGGGCATCGGCTTCTCCGGCCGCGCGGTATTCTCCGGCGTAACGGAAATGTTCGCGCGCTCCATCGTCAGCCTCGGTTTTGTCGGCGCGTTCGGCTATACGGCTATCTGTTTCTCGGATCAAACCGCGTGGATCGCCGCTGTGCTCTACATCACCCCCACCTGCCTGCACTGCATTAAGAAAGTCACAAAGCAGATCGAAGCGGAAAAAGCGAACGCCAATCTCTCCGAAAGCGTTGGTTAAAAGCTTTTGATCCAACTTTTTTCAAAAAGTCGGTCAGATTCCAAAGGTGAAACCCTTTTGCCTACCCAAAAATCAGGAGTGATAGTAAGCAATGCTTCGCATTGCTAGAACTGTCCGGTGGACAGTTGAACCGCAAGGGACTCAATTAGGAGGTCCCTTGAAAGGCTTGCCCTGCAAGCCTTTAGAAAAAGCTCCCCCATCTCAACTATATAAAAGGAACCCATCTATGAACGAAACTATTGTAACACTCAAAAAAGGCGAAGGCCGCGCTTTCAAAGCGGGCGGTCTTTGGATCTATGACAACGAGATCGAAAGCATCCACGGCACGTTCAAAAACGGCGCCGTCGTCACCGTGCAGGAGCAAAACGGCTGCCCGCTCGGCCGCGGCTTCATCAACCAGAACTCCAAAATCCGCATCCGCATGCTCACCCGCGACGCGTCACAGGAGATTGACGACGCGTTCCTCGAGATGCGCGTGCGCAACGCCTGGGCATACCGCAAGCGCACGGTCGATACCTCCGCCTGCCGCATCATTTTCGGCGAAGCGGATTTCCTGCCCGGCCTTGTCATCGATAAATTCTCCGATGTCCTCGTCGTCGAGTCCCTCGCGCTCGGCATCGATAAAATGAAACTGCAGATCGTTGACATCTTAAAGAAAGTCCTGCTCGAAGACGGCATCAAAATTCGCGGCGTGTACGAGCGCAGCGACGCCAAAGAGCGATTAAAAGAAGGCATGGACCGTAAAAAGGGCTTCATCGGCGACGAATTCGACACCGATGTCAAGATCGTCGAAAACGGCGTGCGCTACATCGTGGACGTTAAAGACGGCCAGAAGACCGGCTTTTTCCTCGACCAAAAATATAACCGTCTCGCCATGCAGCGCATCTGCAAGGATATGGATGTGCTCGATTGCTTCACACACACGGGCTCCTTCGCGCTGAACGCCGGCATCGCGGGCGCAAAGCACGTCCTTGGTGTAGACGCGTCCGAGCTCGCCGTCGCGCAGGCGCAGAAAAACGCCGCTCTAAATCATCTTTCCGATACGGTCGAGTTCAAGTGCGCCGACGTTTTTGACCTGCTCCCCGCGCTCGAAAACGAGGGCAAGCAGTTCGACGTCGTCATTCTCGATCCCCCGGCGTTCACAAAATCCAAAAACGCCATTAAAAACGCCGTCAAGGGCTACCGCGAGATTAACCTGCGCGGCATGAAGCTCGTCAAGGACGGCGGCTATCTTGCCACCTGCTCCTGCTCACACTACATGAACGCCGAGCTCTTCGCCCAGACCATTGGGCAGGCCGCGCGTGCCGCACACTGCCGCCTGCGTCAGGTGGAGTTCCGCACCCAGTCGCCGGATCATCCCATTTTGTGGAGTGCCGACGAATCCTATTACCTCAAGTTCTATATTTTTCAAGTCTGCCACGAGCACTGAGGAGGCGCTTTTCCTTGAAATTCACAAACGACCTCGGGTCGGATAACATTAAAGGCCTCGTCTGGACCTTGGCCGTTCCCTCCATGCTCTCGCAGCTCGTCAGCGTACTGTACAGCATTGTAGACCGTATGTACATCGGCAATATCCCGAGCAACGGCACGCAGGCGCTCGCGGGCGTCGGCGTGTGCGGTCCCATCGTCACGCTCATCTCGTCGTTCGCGTTTCTCGTCGGCATCGGCGGCGCGCCGCTTGTCAGCATCAATCTTGGAGAAAAGAACATAGACGCCGCTAAAAAAGTCATCGCAAACTGCTTCGTGTACATTTTGGCCCTCGCTGTGCCCGTCACGGTGCTGGCATATATCTTCCGCCGCCCCATTTTGCTCACGTTTGGCGCGACCGAGGCCGTTTACCCCTACGCCGAGACCTACTTTTCGCTCTATCTAATCGGCACGGTCTTCGCCCTCACCGCCACAGGCATGAACCAGTTTATCATCACACAGGGCCACAGCCGCAGCGGCATGTTCTCCGTTTTAATCGGCGCCATCACCAACATTGTGCTCGACCCCATTTTTATCTTCGCTCTCCATATGGGCGTCGCGGGCGCGGCCATCGCCACGGTCATTTCGCAGGTTGCAAGCTGCGCGTTCGTGCTGTGCGTCCTGTTCGGCAAACATATCGAAGTTCCCATCACATTTGGCGGATACGATTTAAAAGTCATCGGCCGTGTGACGAGCATCGGCATGAGCGCGTTCCTCATTATTCTTTTCGATAACGTCATGCTCATCTCGCTCAACATGATGCTTCAGCGCTACGGCGGCGACAACAGCGACATGCTCCTCACCTGCAACACCATCGTGCAAAGCTTCGAGCTGCTCATCACCATGCCGCTCGGCGGCCTCACCATGGGTACACAGACCATTTTAGGCTACAATTTAGGCGCACGCCGTCCGGAGAAAATCCTTCGCGCGCAGCGGTACATCTTCGTCATCGCGGTCAGCTTTTGCGCCCTCATGACGCTCGCCGCGCAGACCATCCCGCATCTCTTTGCAGGCATTTTCACCAAAGAACCCGAATACATTGCCATGACGGCGCGACTCATCCGTATTTACACGCTCGGCACCGTGCTGCTTGGCATGCAGTACGAGATTGTGGACGGCTTTACGGGCATGGGCGTCGTCAAAATCGCGCTGCCGCTTTCGGTTTTTCGCAAGGTCGTCTTCTTTGCGTGCATTTTCATCCTGCCGCGCTTCCTGCCCATCGAGCAGATCTTCTTCTGCGAGCCCATCTCGGATATTTTCCCGCCGCTCGTCTCCATTTTGGTCTACGCACTCACCATCAAACGCGTTATTAACCGCGGTCCGCAAAAGCAGACCGCCTGACTTCTGTAAATCTTTTCCGAAAGGACTGTTTTAAATGACATTTCGTTCCGTACCGTATGACTCCCTGTCTTTAAACCCGTTCACAAAAATCGGCAAAGAGTGGGCTCTGCTCACCGCCGGCGATGAAAACGGATTCAACACCATGACCGTCTCCTGGGGCGCCATGGGCTTCATGTGGGGCAAGCCGTCCGTCACCGTGTATATCCGCCCGCAGCGCTACACGAAAGAGTTTGTCGATACCCGCGATACTTTCACGCTCTCGTTCTACCCCGCAGAGAAAAAAGACGCACTCTCCTACCTTGGTAAAGTTTCCGGCCGCGATGAAAACAAGGTCAAAAAAGTCGGCTTCACCCCGGCGTTCACAAACGGCAATGCGTATTTTGAAGAAGCGGAGCTCGTGCTCGTCTGCCGCAAAATGAGCCGCACGCCGTTAAGACCCGAGCAGTTCCTCGACGAAACCGTAGACGGACGCTGGTACCCGGACAAGGACTACCACGAAATGTACATCGCAGAAGTCATCGATGTGCTCGTCAAAGAATCATAAAAAACACAAAACCGCCGCATACCGGAAAAATTTCGGTATGCGACGGTTTTCTCATATCTATCCTGTTTTTAAACGCATTCACCGAAGCAATCCTTAATCTCCGTCATGCGCGTCATCTGCTTTACGCCAAACGGACAGCGCTTCGGCAAGTTCGCGTTATCAAATAGTCTTTTTGCGCGTTTTCCTTGCGATTTTGCAGGGATTGTGCTACCATGTTTCCTATAAATTCAAAAAAGGAGGGACACCGTATGACGTTTGTCTCCACAAAAAAATTAGAAAAGCCCATCCCGGAGGGCATGTCCCCGCAGAAAGCACCGTGCGGGTCTGCCTTTGCAAGATAAAAAATTCGGAGGTATTTCCCGTGTCTGATAAACTTCAAAAATCTCCGTTGGCGGTCGTTTTCAATATCGTGCTCGCCGTCGCGCTCGTGCTGTTCATCATCAGCGCCGCTGTCGTCTTCACGCTCAATTTCCGTCCGCTCTATTATTTTGACGTTGACCATTTAAACATCACCGCCATGTCCGGCCTGCCGCGCGAGGAAATTTTGCAGAACTACAACGTGCTCATCGATTACAACTCCATTTTCGGCACGAAGATCCTGAATTTCCCCACGCTTGCCATGAGTGAGAGCGGCCGCATCCATTTTGAAGAAGTCAAAAACGTGTTCGGCGTCTTCGAGATCACGCTCATCGTCAGCGGCATTTTGAGCCTTGCGGGCATCATCTACCGCCATTTTAAAAAGAACCCGGGGTATCTGCTGCTTTCCGGCATTTTAACGGTCTCCATTCCCGCAGCGCTCGGTGTACTCATCGCCTTAAACTGGGAAACGGTGTTCGTCCTATTCCATAAGATTGTCTTCCATAACAACTATTGGATCTTCGATGCCGCAACAGACCCCGTCATCACCATTTTGCCCGATACCTTTTTCATGCACTGCGCTTTGATGATCTTGGCGCTCGTAGTACTAGGCAGCATCATCTGCCTGCTCGCATACAGGCACGCAAAGCATAAAAAGACGCACACCGCCTAAAGCTTTGCTGAAGCTCCGCTTTTCACACTCAAACAAGGAGGGATCTGCTTTGCAGACCTATAACTGGCCATATAAAAATGAATTAGACATCACCGAAACGCTTTCCTGCGACGTTTTGGTGCTCGGCGGCGGCCTTGCCGGCTGCTATGCCGCCATCGCGGCGGCACGGCGCGGACAGTCCGTCATCTTAGTGGAAAAAGGTGCCACCGCCCGCAGCGGCAGCGCAGGCACCGGTTTCGACCATTGGGAATCCGCCTGTACGAACCCCTGCTCCACCGTCACGCCGAAGGAAATCGCCGAAGCGTATGTCGATGAGCAGTGCGGCTACTCTAACGGCATCGCGCACTACATCGAGTGCCGCGAGGGCTACGACCGTCTATTAGACCTTGAGTCGTTCGGCGGCAAAGTCCGCGACACCGACGATGAATTCAAGGGCGCAGAGTTCCGCGATGACGAAACGAAGCTGATGTTCGCCTACGATTATAAAAATAAATTCACTCTGCGCGTCTGGGGCAGCACCTTTAAGCCCGCTCTTTTCAAGGAGCTTCTGCGCCTTGGCGTGAAAGTGCTTGACCGCACCGAAGCCACCGCATTGCTCACCACCGCCCGGAACGGCAAAAAGCATGGCGCGGGCGCCTGCGCCATGGACGTGCGCACCGGCAAGTTCTACATTCTCCGCGCCAAAGAGACTGTCCTCACCATGAGCCGCCCGGCGCGCGTCTGGCTTTTTAACCCGGATATGACCGGCCTGTGCGAGTTCCGCCCCATGCAGAGCATCGGCAGTGGCCACGCCATGGGCTACAAGGCCGGCATCGAGTTCACCATGATGGAAAAATCCGTCAAGGGCGAGTTCTCCGCCGCCGGCCGCAGCTTTCCGCCCTACGGCGCAGGCAATAACCACAACACGTGGTATGCCGCAACGATGGTCGACGCCCGCGGCGTGGAAATCCCCTACGTCGACCGCGACGGCAATGAGCTTAAAACCGTTTCCGAGCGCTACTACCCCGCTCCCGGCCAGAAATTTTTCTTAAAGGGCGGCGTCATCGATAACCCGAAGTACGAGTACCGCGGCCCCGAAACGCTCGATTTTGAAGAGCTCATGCGCCGCGGCTACCAGCTGCCGTTCTACGCAGACCTCAGCCGTATGCCCGACGCGGAGCGCCGCGTCATCTGGGGCATGATGGTCGGCGAAGAGGGCAAAACAAAAATTCCGATCCTCAAAAATTACACGGAGCGTGGATTTGACCCCCAAAAGCACATGCTGCAAAGCTACGGCACGGGCTGGCAGTCCGCAAATTTCCTTGAGCAGGAACGGCAGCTGTTCGGCGCGCCGGGCGGCGTTTGGCACGATTGGGACCTCAAAACAAACATCGACGGCATCTACGCCGCCGGCGACCAGCTCTACGCTTCGGACTGCGCCGGTTTCGCCTGCGCCACGGGCTACTACGCCGGCCGCAAAGCCGCCGCAGCTGCCAAAGCACTCGATACCCTGCCCGACTATAATGAAGCGGAAGCCGCAGACGAGCGTGAACGCCTGCTCGCCCCCATCCGCCGCGCAGATGGCATGGATTGGCGCGAACTCAACATGGCCATCTCCAAAGCCATGCAGAACTACTGCGGCGGCGTAAAGTGCGATGCGCTTTTGCATGAGGGTCTCGACCTGCTCGAAAGCTTTGAAACCGAGATCGTCCCGCAGATCAGCTGCAAAAACCCGCACGAGCTCATGCGCGCGCACGAGGTTTTTGACATTTTGACCGTCTCCAAGTTAATTTTGCACGCCTGCCTCTCCCGCAAAACGTCGTCCGAGCCGCTGTTTTTCAAGCGCACGGACAGCACCGAGACCGACCCCGAGCGCGACCGCCGCTTCATCACCGTCCGACAAGAAAACGGCGAAGTCATCTACGGCAGCCATCCGCTCTACTATTTCGGCGACCTCGAGACCGAGTACGAAAAGCGCAACGGGGATTACATCAAAACCGAGCAGAAGGGGGCGTATCGGAAATGAGCGAGCTTCAAAACAAAATTCTCACGGCAGAACCCGTGCCGTGCAGCACACACCCGATTCTTTACGATGAAACAAAATGCGTCGGCTGCAACGCCTGCGTCAACATCTGTCAGGTGGATATCCTCATCCCCTCGCCCGAAAAAGGCAAGCACCCCATCGTGCTCTACCCCGGCGAGTGCTACTACTGCGGCGCATGCGTCATGGCGTGCCCGCACGACGGTGCCATCCGCCTCGAGCACCCCCTCATGAACCGCGCAAAGTTTGTCCCCGTCCGCTACCCGGAAGAGAAATAACCAAAACATAAAAACGCAAAAATGCCCTGCCTGTGCTTAAAAACACAAGCAGGGCATTTTTCATTTTCTACAATACCTAATCAAACGGTCGTGCAAAACGCCGTCTTATTTCTCGAAAGACGTTTTAGAAGATCAGCTGTTGATGAGCTGCTTATACAAACGAATGTAATCGTTTGCAGAGCGGCCCCAGCTGTTGTCGCACGCCATTGCGCGCTCTACAAGCACTTTCCAGCCGTCCTTGCTCTCGTTATACGCGTAGATCGCGCGGTGCACGGAGTTCAGCATATCCTGCGTGTCATACGTCTGGAACGTGAAGCCGTTGCCCTTGCCGTCGCCGCTGTCCGTAATGGAGTCCTTCAGGCCGCCCGTTTCGCGCACGACCGGAATGGAACCGTAGCGCAGCGCCACCATCTGTGAAAGACCGCACGGCTCGCTCTTGCTCGGCATCAGGAAAATATCGGAGCCGCCGTAGATCTTGCGCGCAAGCTCCGGCACAAAGCCCTGGCACAGCACAAATCTGCCCGGATACTTCGCCTGCATCTCTTTAAAGAACTGCTCATACTCCCAGTCGCCGCTGCCAAGGACCACAAACTGCGCGTTTGAGTACGTCATGATGTTGTCCACGCCGCCCTTTACAAGGTCAAGGCCCTTGTGGGAGACAAGGCGCGTTACCATACCGATGAGCGGCACATCCGGGTCAACGGCAAGGCCGAGGCGCTCCTGCAGCTTTGCCTTGTTGACGGCTTTGCCCTCCAGGTGCTTTGCGTCATACGTCTCATACAGGTTCTTGTCCGTCGCCGGGTCATAGCCCACCACGTCAATGCCGTTCAAAATGCCGGAAAGCTTCCAAGCGCGCTCGCGCAAAATCGGGTCCAGCTTGTGGGCGAACCACGGGTCGAGGA
>ENA-OZJY01000028-OZJY01000028.1-human-gut-metagenome-genome-assembly--contig:-NODE-28-length-25504-cov-6.369877_pt1 | contig 25504 bp, 17 predicted proteins | sample MGYA00244823_ERZ653757 | MGnify/ENA primary metagenome ERZ653757 (study PRJEB26926, sample SAMN06165282) | human gut metagenome | biome: ENVO:00009003; feature: ENVO:2100002; material: ENVO:00002003... | reverse complement strand
CGAGATGTAGCTCCGTCTCGTGGGCTCGGAGATGTGTATAAGAGACAGTCGTACAGCGTACCATAGAGGCGCTCGTACACGGGTCCCTCCTCCTTGATATTCTCCGCACAGATGTCGATCATAAAGAACGGAATCTGTGCGTGGTCGTACCACGTGATGGTGCCGGTCGTGCTGCCGTCCATGGAAGACGGCTCCATGTATTTCAAAAAATCCTTCTTGCCCTTTTCATCCAGATTATTGAGGTTAAAAACGGAGTTCGCGTAATCGGAAGATTTCTCCGCTACGGCTATGGTATCGCCGTTTGCCGCAATAATCTCCGCCGTGGTCCCGTTTTTCTGCATTTCCTTGATCTTCTCGCTCGCGTCCAAAATGCCTGCCTTGCTCCACGCGGCATCGCCCGCCGGGGTATCGACGGAAAGCACCGTCGCGCCCTCGGGGATTGTGACGGTCATGTTCGTGTCCGGGATCGTGTATGTGTTCGATGATGCGCTGTCCGCCAAAGCCGGCAGACAAAAAACAACTGCCAGCATGAAAACTGCCAGCAGACAGCCTATAAAGCGCATGCTTTTTCTTTGATTTGTCATGTATGCGTCCTTTCTGCGTACACGGTGCGTACGCATCACAGTAATTATTGTCATTGTACCACACTTTCACGAAAATTTATACCGTTTTTTGCGTTTTTTCGCGCGAATTTACAAATTGTCCAAAAAAGGCGTTTGACAGGCAGCTGAAGCGGCGGTAGAATGGAGACACAACCATCGGAAAATTTTGAAAGGACAGTCACTATGAAAATCGCCGTGATCACAGGCGCTTCCTCAGGACTTGGCATCGAGTTTTTACGCGCCGCTGTCACCCTTTGCCCGGAGATCGACACCTATTGGCTCATCGCTCGCCGCGAAGACCGCTTGGAAGCATTAAAGCCGCAGTTCCCGGAAAAAAATCTGCGCCCCATCGCGCTCGACCTCACCGACTCCGCCGCATTAAAACAATTTAACGCTTTGCTTGAACGCGAAAAGCCGGAAATTTCACTGCTCATCAATAACGCGGGCTTTGGCAAGCTGTGCGATTTTGCGACAAGCGACGTCGAAAGCCAGACCGCGATGATCGATTTGAACTGCCGCGCGCTGACCGCCGTCACGCGGTACAGCCTGCCGTATATGAAAACGGGCGGGCTTATCCTGAACATCTCGTCCATCGCGTCGTTTGCGCCCACACCGCGCATGGCAGTGTATTGCTCCACAAAGGCGTACGTGCAAAGCTTCTCCCGCGCGCTGCGCGAGGAATTAAAGCCCAAAAAGATCAACGTCCTTGCCGTGTGCCCCGGCCCGATGATCACGGAGTTCTGGCAGGTTGCCGACCGCCCCACGCATAAAAGCCGCACGCTCGACATGCTGCCACACCAGTCGCCCGCAAAAATGGCGACCTGCGCCCTGAAAGCCGGATTAAAGGGCAAAAGCGCCTGCACCATGGGCGGATTTTATAAGTTCTACCGCTTCTTAGCGCATATCCTGCCAAAATCGCTTTTGATGAAGTGGACGAAGTGCTGAGCATACCTCTTTGTCGGTTAAAAATTCAGCTGAACTCCGCGAACGCTAAAACACTTTTCCGTCTTTATAGATTTTTTCGGCATAGAAAAGGCCCCCTGCTGCAAAGTAAGAACCGCAGCAGAGGGCTTCCGTTTTATTCAGCTTCAAGCACAATTACAGCAGGATAACGCCCTTTTCGGCACAGACGCGGCGGGTCTCCTCGTCCCAGAGGGAAGCTTGCACCTCGCCGATATGTACTTTGCCGAGCAGAAGCATACAAAGGCGCGACTGACCGATGCCGCCGCCGATGGTGAGCGGCAGCTCGCCGTTTAAAAGCATTTTGTGGAACGGCAGCTCCGCGCGCGCTTCGCAGCCCGCAATTTTAAGCTGCGCCGCAAGCGAATTTTCGTCCACGCGGATGCCCATGCTGCTGATTTCCAGCGCCATGCCAAGCGGCTCGTGCCAGAACAGCAGGTCGCCGTTCATGCTCCAGTCATCGTAGTCCGGTGCGCGGCCGTCGTGCGGCTTGCCGCTTTTGAGCACGCCGCCGATCTGCTCGATGAATACCGTGCGGTGCTCGCGCACGATGACGTTCTCGCGCTGCTTCGGGGTGAGGTCCGGGTAGCGGTCCTCAAGCTCCTGCGCCGTGATGAAATACACGTCGCGGCAAAGCTCGGTGGAAAGGCCGGAGAACTGCCACTTTAATTCGTCCAGCGTGCCGCAGATGGCGCTGACGATGCGGCGCACCGTGTCTTCCAGGTACGCCATATTGCGCGTGTCACGGTCGATGACCTTCTCCCAGTCCCACTGGTCCACATAGATGGAGTGAAGGTTGTCGAGCTCCTCGTCGCGGCGAATGGCGTTCATGTCCGCCACAAGGCCGTTGCCCACGTAAAAGCCGTAATCATGCAACGCAAGGCGCTTCCACTTTGCAAGAGAATGCACCACCTGCGCGTTGCCGCCGACTGCCGGAATGTCAAACTCGACCGGGCGCTCCACACCGTTTAAGTCGTCATTCAGACCCGTAGAGGGGTCGACGAACAGCGGCGCGGTGACGCGCTTTAAATGCAGCGCCGCACAAATTTTGACGAGAAATACGTTCTTGATCAGACCGATTGCCTTCTGCGTCTCGTAAAGGCCAAGGCTCGGCGTATAATTTTCGGGAATCTTCACCATCTATAAAACCCCATTTCAAAACAATCTTTCCCCTATTGTAGCGCACGGAAAAAGATTTGTAAAGATTTTTCGCAGCCTGCAGCAACGGTAGTTAAAAGTTTTGCTCTGGCTTTCTCAAAATCTTGTCAGATTCCAATTAGAAAGAACCCGCTTCCATCCCCGCAATCTCCCGGTTATACGCCGCCATACAGCGGATGACATATACTCGCGCGGCTATGCTGCACAGGCTACCCGGAATGAGGATCCACGCGTTCAACACGAAAAACGCAATCATCGCGGCGACATCACAGAAAATCGAAAATCCCTGCAAAGCGAGCGCGTACCCCGGCAGCCTTTTCGGCAGCACGCCCACCTGTATCGCGCGCTGCAGGCTCGTCCACACGCCGAGCATTTTGATGCTGTACAAAAGCAGCAGAACGCTCAACACCAAACCGACCACAAAAGCAATACCCACTATCAAAATAGCAATATTGTCCGGCAAGCCGGTGTAATTTGTCACGTTCGGGGCGCCACTCGATGCGAGGAGCACCAAAAGGCCGATGAGCAGCAACATCCCGCAAAAAATACCGCACCCAACGATCTGGAGAATTTCCGTCACTTTAAACAGCGTGACGCCCGCTGTGCTCATGAACGGCGTGTCCGCCTTCTTCGCGGAGGCGTACAGCAGCCAAAGCCCGATAAGCACCAGAATATTTTGAACGGGCACAATGTTTACGTTAAACTCTACGTTGAAATTCGTGCCTACGGGCGTGCGTTCCAGCAGATACGCTTGATTTTGCAGCACCGTGAACACCTCAATCACCGATGAGACCGCCGACACGACCATCTGCACCGTAAAAAGCAGCGCGCACATGAAAAACAGCTTTGACGACGCAAACCGTTTTAATATCCCGTGTACCGGCGTGACCGGACGCACGGGCAGCTGCGCGTAATACTGCGGCGGCGCCTGAAAATTCTGCGGCGGCTGCGTGTTGAAATTCCCGTTCTGCGCCCCGCAAATGCAAGGCGAACCGTCCTCCGGGAGCTTCCTCCCGCAATTCGTGCAATACATAACCGAACCTCCTTTTGCGTAACACAAAACCCGCTTCCGCGCAGCGGAACTACACCGTCCCGCCGCGGCCGGGAGCGGGTCGCGTTCACTTATTTTGTTTTATCGAGCCATGCCTGCGTTCTTCAGCATCTTATTAAACTGCAGAACAAGCAGACCATAAAGCACGTTGAGCGCAACGCTCGTCAGGCCGAGCGGAACACGGATCCAGCCGTACAGCACCGCATCGCCGAAAACGGAGAAGAACGACACCGCCGCCGAAATGAAGCAGATGACCGCCACAAACATGGAAGCCTTATTCGGAATCATGCCCGTCAGCATCGCGTTCTTCGCGCTGTTCAGCATCTTTATGACCTTTGCTTCGTAAATGATCTCAAAAATGAGCACGACAAAGCCGATGATACAGGCCGCAATGAGAATGCCAAAGATAACGCTCATCATCTCATCCATGTAGCCGTAGTCATTGCCGGCAAGGGCAACACCGAAGATCACGGCAAGAACAACGCACAGCACCTCCGCAAGGCTCATCACAACAAGACTGATGATGCTGAACACCTTCATGATGGTGAGGCCGGCCGTTTTTGCCGCCGGAACACTCGGGCTTTTCGCAGATATGTACGTGATCCAGTACGCGGCAGCCATTAAACCTCCTGTGATAAGCATACCGATGACCGTACCGACTGTGGTGCCGCTCTGCGCATCCGAAAGCGCACTGTACAGGTCGCCCGGCGAAATGATAAACTGCATTTCATACGGCAGGTTGCTGTAAATCTGATTTACAATATACGCCGGATCCTGCGGGAACAGGCTTGCGATGATCTGAAACAGCAAATTCGCCGAAAAGAGGATCGCCGTAATAAGGAACAGCGGAGACGCGAAAAAGCTTTTCAGCACACCGTGCACGGGTGTAATCGGTCGCTGCACCGGGTATTGCACCGGCGGCTGCGCGTAATACTGCGGCGGCATCTGAAAATTCTGCGTGGGTGCGCCGTAGTTTTGCTGCGGCTGCACCGGCTGTGTGTACGTCTGCTGCTCGGGCTGTGCGGGCTGCCGCCGGCAAACACACGGCGAGCCGTCTTCGGGGAGCTTTCTTCCGCAATTTGTGCAATACATATTTTCTTTCCTTTCTGTTCTTCCCTAATTCTATCCTCATGCCCCGCCGTCAAGGCCGCACGGCAAAGGCAAAAGCATCAGTGGTAGACCGCGACAATCTCGAGGTTCTCATCGAGCACAACAAGGTCTGCGCGCTTGCCGGGTGCAAGGCTGCCGATCTCGTTTTCCATGCCGATCTCCTTCGCCGGGGTCAGCGTCATGGCGCGCACGGCGGTCTCCAGCGGAATGCCCCAGGAAACGAGGTTCTTGAGTTCCGCGTGCAGGTTTGTAACAGAGCCTGCAATGGTGCCGTCCGGCAATGTCGCCTTGCCGTCCTTTACGGTGACCATATTCACACCCAGCATGCCTTGGCCGCCGTCTTCCACGCCGCTCAAACGCATCGCGTCGCTGATGACGCACACGCGCTCCGGCATGAGCTTAAACGTCGTGCGCACCACAGCCGGGTGAATGTGGATGCCGTCACAGATGAGCTCACCGCAGACGTTTTCGTTGTCGAACACCGCGCCCACGACACCCGGTGCACGGTGTGCAAAGCCGGACATCGCGTTATACAGGTGCGTCGCATGGGTTACGCCCTTTTTGAACGCGTCAACCGCGCCGTCGTAATCCGTTGCGGTGTGCGCAATGGAAACGGTGCAGAGCTTCGAGGCTTTCTCTACAAAATCGCCGCGCACGTCGCACTCGGGCGCAATGTCCACAAGCTTGATGATGCCGCCGCAGGAATCGTAATACTTCTTAAACACATCGTAATCCGGCGCCTGAATGAACTCGTCGCCTTGCGCGCCCTTTTTCTTCGGCGAGATGAACGGGCCCTCGAGGTTCACGCCGACAATCTTCGCGCCTTCCTTGTCGTCCATGCAGGAGCGAATCGTCTCAAGCGCTTTCAAGATCTCCGCATCGGAAACGGTCATCGTGGTCGGGCAGAAGGACGTGACACCCTTCGTCAGCAGGAACTTCGCCATATTGCGCAGACCCTCTGCGTCGCCGTCGCTGGAATCTGCACCCGCGCCGCCGTGCACGTGAACGTCCACAAAGCCCGGCACAATGGTGTAGCCCGCGCAGTCCACAACGAGGTCTTCCTCTTTGTACGGCAAAGAATCCTCAAGGCGCACGATCTTGCCGTCTTCGATCTCGATATCCGCCTTGCGCAGGCAGAATTTGTCGTCCAGTACGTTTGCGTTGATCAGAAACATGTTAAAAACTCCTCTCCGCTGCGGCAAAACCGCAGTTTTCTTTTCAATACATCTATACGTTTACAGCAGGCTCAGCAAAACGAGCAGCGTCACGCCCGGCACGCCAAGCACAGCGGATACCGCCACGCTGAGCCGGCTGACGGGAATATACACTCCGGTGTACGGCGCCGTAAAATACAAAACCACCAGCGCCAGAACGCCCAGCATTGCCGAGCCGATGAGCCTTTTGATTCCCCGCATACGCTCTCCCCCATTTTTATCCTGTCGGAAAAGCTTATGATGCAGGGGAATTTTTCATACCTTAAATGTCGAGCTTCTCTTTATCCGGCACGAAGTCTACCTTGCCGGTCGCAACGTAGGCGGAAGCCACGATGATCGGCAGCGGCGTGCCGATGGTCAATTCACGCTTCGGACTGCGCTGTGTGATAAGGCCGTCGTACACAAAATCCTCGTCCTCGAATGCGTCGAGCGAAACAAAGCCCTCTACGCTGTTTTCGAGGCGCACAAACACGCCGCGCATCGTCACACCGCTCACGGTGCCTTCAAAGTGCTCGCCGATGTGCTGACTCATGTACTCTGCCATGTAGCAGTCCTCGGCGTCACGCTCGGCGATGAGCGCGCGAATTTCATTGCGGGAGGATTCCGTCGCAGAGGTCTCGCAGAACTGCGCGTAGCGGCGGCGCACCTCTTCTGCCGGCATGCCTTCCACAAATGCGGAAAGCACGCGGTGAATGGATGTATCCGGGTAACGGCGGATCGGCGAAGTGTAGTGGCTGTAATCGGAAAGCGCGAGGCCAAAGTGGCCGGTCTCCTCCGTCGAATATCTCGCTTTTTCCATCGTGCGCAGCAAACGCTGAGAAACAAGCGTCTCGCACGGCAGACCGCGCACGCGGTCAAGGATTGCGGCGAAATCCTGCGTTTCGGGGTTCGGCTTTACGATCTCCTTGCACGGAACGCCCACGAGCTGCAACAGCGTCACAAGCTCCTCTACGCGCTTCGGGTCCGGGGTGCCGTGCACACGGTAGAGGAACGGCAATTTATGGTCGAGCGAGAATTTCGCCGCCGCAATGTTCGCCGTCACCATCATCTGCTCGATGAGCTGCTCCGCTTCACCGGAAACGCGCGGCATGATGTCGATACAAATGCCGTTTTCATCAAGAATGAATTTCGATTCGCCGCTGTCCAGCTCCATGGTGCCGCGGGCTGCGGAGTTCGCCTTCAAAATATCGGCAAGCTCCTTCGCCGACATCAAGGACTCCATGACGGGCGCGTATTTGTTCAAAATCTCCTCCGATGCCGTGCCGTCCAGAATTTCGTTGACCTCGCTGTACACACCGCGCACCTTGGAATTGATGATCGTCTTTTTAAAATCGTACTTTGTGATGTGGCCCTCTTTGTCGAGCTCGATAAGCGCGGAGAAGGCCAGCTTGTCCGTGCCCGCGTTCAGGGAGCACGCGCCGTTTGAAAGCACTTCCGGCAGCATCGGAATCACGCGGTCGGCAAAATACACAGACGTGCCGCGGTTGATCGCCTCTTCATCGATGGCAGAGCCCTCTTTCACATAGTGGGAAACGTCCGCAATATGCACGCCCAGTGTGTAACCGAAGTCCGTGCGCTTCACGGAGATGGCGTCGTCGAGGTCCTTTGCATCCTTGCTGTCGATGGTGAAGATTGGCTCGCCGCGCAGGTCAAGGCGCTTTGCGTATTCTTCGTCGCTGATGGGCTCGTTGCCGATGCGCTCGGCTTCATCGAGCACTTCCTGCGGGAAAACATGCGGAATGCCGTACTGCTCTACAATGGCGTCGGCGCAGACACGCGCCGTGCGGCCGCTGCCGAAGACCTTCTTCACGCTTGCATATGCCCAGTCACCGCGGTAATCCTGCTCCAAAGATGCCATGACCTTGTCGCCGTTTTTCGCGCCGTTCAAATCGCGCTCGCGCATACGTAAATTATAGCGAATGGCATTGTCCGGGATGAACTCAATGCCCTCATCGGTGATACTCACCGTGCCGGTCGTCTGCGCGGGCTTGTGCTCTACGATGCGGCGCACACGGCCGGAGGGGCCGCGGTCGTCCTTGCGAATGTCGCCGACGATGATCTTGTCGCCGACGAGCGCCCCCTGCAAAGCGCTGCCGTGAATAAAAATGTCGTCACCGCCGCCATCGGGGCGCGCAAAGCCGAAGTTCTTCGAGAGCGAAACGAGCGTCGCTTCCACGTCTTCGCCGACCGGAATAAGCTTCGCGTTGTGCTCGCGATCAAGTAAAATCATGCGGCGGTCTTTTAAAGAACGCAGTGCATCGTAAAAAGCAAGCTTGTCGAGCACACCTGTCTTTTTCAAAAGCTGGCGTGCGCTCCAGTCGTGAATTTCCTCGCTGCGCATGGTCGCCAAAATCGTCTCTTCCATGCGGTTCAGGGGCGTATCGCGAATGTCGCGGCGGCGGTCGGAACGACCGTTTCTGCCCTGAAAGCCCTTGTTTCTGTCATTTCCCTTGTTATACTGTTTCATTATACCTATCCAATCTTCCACAATCACGCCCCGCCCGGTCCAAGGCGAAGCGGCGCCGAGTGCGCAAATTTCTTGTTTTGTTGATCTTTCTCGCCGAGCTACTGTTATGCACAGTGCCGAGACAAATAAATTTTTCCGAGCTCTGCGGAGCTCGACCAAAGGTTTCACCTTTGGAATCTGATAAACTTTCTGAAGAAAGTTTAATCAAAGACTTTTGCGTCCGCTTTCACGTCAGTTTTTGCTTACTTCAGTGCTTTCACTTCTTCTCTGTAAATATCACCGCGCACGGCAAAGCTCTTGTACATATCAAAGCCCGTTGCGGCGGGGCACAGAGATACCACATCGCCCGGCTCTGCACTTTCTCTTGCAAGGCGCACGGCATCTTTCATGTTGTTTGCGTGCAGAATCACCGGCGCGCCGTCCTTATAGTTTTCGGCACCGCGCACCGCAGCTTCGATCTTCCCCGCGGCCGGCGTTTTAAAGCCCTCAAGCGGTTTTTCGGGCGCGAGCAGCACGAGTGTCTTCACCTTGTCACAAATGACCTTGCCCAGCTCGTCAAACGGCACCTTTTTATCCGCACCGCCCGCAATCATAACGATCTTGAAATCATACAGCGAAAGCGTGCCGATCATTGCGCGGGACGGACTCGTTGCGATGGAGTCGTTATACCATCTCACGCCGTCCAGCTCGCGCACGAACTCCATGCGGTGCTCGACGCCGTTGAATTCTTTCGCGACAGTCCTGATAACCTCTTTCGAGGCATCGCCCCACACGGCAGAAATCGCCGCAAGGTAGTTTTCGACGTTGTGCTTGCCGGGAATGCGAATGTCGCTTTCCTCCATAATATATTCGTCGCCGAAGTAGATTTTGCCGTCCGCGCTGCACCACGCGCCGTTCGTCTTCTCTCTGCGGGAGAACATGTACGTCATGCCGCGCGTGTCAGCGGCACAGGCCGCCGTCAGGGCGTTATCCGCGTTCAAAACCGTGCGGCCGAACGCATTCTGGTGCAAAAGTACGTTCTTCTTTGCGTTCACGTACTCGTCCATATCCTTGTGCACGTCGAGGTGGTTCGGCGACAGATTCGTGATGACCGCGACATTCGGGCTGCGGCGCATGGAGATGAGCTGGAAGCTCGAAAGCTCCACCACCGCCACATCCTCGGGCTTTACATCACGGATCTCCGGCAGAAGCGGGCGGCCGATGTTGCCGCCGAGGTGCACGGTTTTGCCTGCCGCTTTCAGCATTTCGGCAATGACGGACGTTGTGGTCGTCTTGCCGTCGCTGCCCGTCACGGCGTAAATTTTGCACGGACACAGGTCGAAAAAGACTTCCATTTCGCTCGTCACGGCAACACCGTTTGCACGGGCCTTTTGCAGCTCGGGCAGCAGATACGGCACGCCGGGCGCGCGGAACAGCATGTCTTCGTCGATACTTTCAAGGTAGTCTTCGCCGCAGATAAGCTTTGCGCCGAGCTTTTTCAGCGCTTCGCCGTCTTCGCCCAGCGCCGCTTCGCTGCGCTTATCGCGCACCGAAACGGCTGCACCGTGGGCTTTAAACTGCTCAATGAGCGGCAGATTGGAGCGCCCCACGCCGACAAACGTGATGCGCTTGCCGGAAAGAGACGCGTAAAATTCGTTTGCTGTCATAATTCGGAACTTTCTCCTTTATTTTAAAAAGGTGCGATAATCCTCCAGATTCTTGCGGAGCAATTCGGGGGTGTTTAAGGTATACGGACATTTCTTCATGCACTGGCCGCAGTGCTTGCAGTTTTCAATCAGCTCCATTTTCGCCTGCCACTCGGGCGTCAGCCATGCGGCGGACGGAGCGCGGCGCAGCATAAGCGACATGCGCGCGCACTGATTGATCTCAATACCGGCGGGACATGGCATGCAGTAGCCGCAGCCGCGGCAGAAATCGCCCGCGAGGGACTCGTGCTCTTTTTCGATGAACGCCGCAAGCTCGTCCGTCATCACCGGCGGGTTATCATTGTAGGAAAGAAACTCGTCAAGCTCTTTCTCGCGCTGTACACCCCAAATGGGCAACGTGTTCTCATACTGCGCAAGGTACGCATACGCCGCATCGCTGCGCGTGATGAGACCGCCGGAAAGCGCCTTCATGCAGATGAAGCCGACGTTCTTCTCCTTACATAGGTTCACGAGCTCAATGTCCTTTTCGCTCGCAAGGTAGCAGAACGGGAACTGCAGCGTTTCATACAAGCCGGATTCCACGGCTTCGCGCGCCACATGCAGGCGATGATTCGTGATGCCGATGTGACGGATCTTGCCCTGCGCTTTCGCTTCCAGCATCGCCTCATAAAGGCCTGTACCGTCGCCGGGCTTCGGGCAGAAGGACGGCGTGTGGAACTGGTAAATATCCACGTGGTCGGTCTTCAGCATAGAAAGGCTCGTCTCGAGGTCTTTCCAAAAGCCTTCAACGGTTGTCGAGGCCGTTTTCGTCGCGATGATGATGTCGTCGCGCACATCGGCAAGTGCCTGACCGATCTTATATTCGCTATCCGAATACGCGCGTGCGGTGTCGAAAAAGCGGATGCCGTTATCGTATGCTTTGCGCAGCAGCTTGCCCGCTTCTTCAACGGAAATGCGCTGAATGGGCAGCGCGCCGAAGCCGTTGCGATTGACCGTGATGCCGGTATTGCCGAGTGTCACTGTTTTCATAGTTTTCCCGTCCTTTCAAAATATACATACCCGAAAATTTCCTTTGGGCTTTATTCCGTGTCCGCCGTCATTTCCTGATAGCTTTTATATAAGTCAAAGTAAATGCCCTTTTTCTTCATAAGCTCCTGATGCGTACCGGCTTCTTCAATGCCCTTATCCGTCAGCACCAGAATTTTCGTCGCGTTCTTGATGGTCGTCAAACGGTGCGCAATCGTGAACGTCGTTCTGCCCTTCGCGAGCTTTTCAAGCGACGCCTGCACGATACGCTCGCTTTCGTTATCGAGCGCACTCGTCGCTTCGTCTAAAATCAAAATCGGCGGGTTCTTTAAAAACGCACGCGCAATGGAAATGCGTTGCTTCTGGCCGCCGGAAAGCTTCACGCCGCGCTCGCCGACGTATGTATCGTAGCCGTTTGAAAGCCCCTCGATAAATTCATGCGCGCCCGCCATTTTGGAGGCCGCAATGACTTCTTCTTTCGACGCGCCCGGCTTGCCGTACTGAATGTTCTCAAACACCGAGCCGGAGAACAGGTACACGTCCTGCTGCACAAAGCCGATGCGGTCGCGCAGGGATTTCAGCGTCACCGTACGGATATCCTTGCCGTCGATGCGGATGGTGCCGGCAGTCGTATCGTAAAAACGCGGAATGAGGTTGCACAGCGTCGTTTTACCGCCGCCCGAAGGGCCGACAAGCGCGATGTTCTCGCCCGCCTTTACGTCGAGGTCGATGTCAGAAAGCACCTCGGTGCCGTCGTCGTTATACTTGAAGCTTACGTGGTCGAACGTCACGTCGCCCTTGACAATGCCGATGTCTTTGGCGTCCGGCGCGTCGCTGATCTCGATGGGCGCGTCCATAACCTGAAAGAAGCGCTCCACGCCGCTCATGCCGCTTTGGAACTGCTCCGTAAACTGCACGATACGGTGAATGGAATTGATGAGCGTTGTGATATACAAAAGGTACGCCACAAGCTGCGAGGGGTCGATGGCGCCGTTCATCATGAAGATGGCGCCCGCAATGACGACCACGATATACATGAGACCGTCAAAGAATTTATTGGAGGCTTCAAAGCCGCCCATATACATGTAGCGCAGACGCTTGATGTTGTAAAAGCGCTGGTTGCCCTCTTCAAACTTCTTTTCTTCAAGCGGCTCGTTCGCGAAGGATTTCACCACGCGCACGCCAAGCAGGCTGTCTTCCACCTGCGCGTTGATCTCGCCGAGCTGTTGGCGCTGGCTGCGGAACTGCGCCTGCATTCTCTTATTGAAGAACATGGCAGCCGCCAGCATAAACGGCAGCACCGCAAAGATAATCAGCGTCAGCGGCACACTCATCGTGCACAAAATCACAAATGCGCCGATGATCTTGATGCCCGCAATGAAAAATTCCTCCGGACAGTGATGCGCAAACTCCGTGATGTCAAACAGGTCAGTCGTGATGCGGGACATGAGCTGACCGATCTTCGTGTTGTCAAAATACGAGAACGAGAGCTTCTGCAGGTGTGCGAACATGTCGCGGCGCATGTCGGTCTCGATCTTTGTGCCCATGATGTGGCCGATAGACGCCATGAAGAACGTCGCGCCCACGTCGACAAGCTTTAAGAAAATGTACAGCCCTCCGATGCGCAGAATATAACTGAGCGTCAAAGACGCCAGGTCATTGATGCCGCGGTTCGTAATCTGCTGCACGATGATTGGCAGCGCCAGCTCGCATACGGTCGTCAGCGCCGCGCAGAACAGGTCGAAAATGAGGATCCACAGATACTTTTTAAAGTACGGCGCAAAACGGCGTATAAGACCCTTTTTGCCTTTATTTGTCACAGTTGCTTCCACAATACCCATCCTTTCTTTCGTCGGCGCAAAATCGTTTTCCGCACCGCGAAATTCCCCAAAAACTTATAATTTTATTTTATCACAGGCACATGGCCTTTACAAGACAGGAAGTTACTTCAAATGCAGTTTATCCGCCAGTTTTTCACCCTTCGGCAGCTGCACGATCTCCTCGCGCGTGATGGCTTTGGTAAACACCGCCGCCACGAGGTAAACGAGGATTGCAAGCAGAATAACCGGAATGACCGCGAACTTCTCACTCATAAAGCGCGTGAGCAGCAGATATACGGGGTACGAGACCGCGCCCATAATGACAGAAGCAAGGAGTGGACGAATGCCCATGCGCACCACGCTCGGAATTTCCGGCAGCATACGGTGCAGCGCGATAAGATTCAGAATAATCATAACAAGATACGAAACGAACGTACCGACAGCAGAGCCCATGGCGTTGATCTCCGGAATACCGCACAGCACATACACAACGCCGATGCGTACCACCGTACCGACAATCATGTTGATGACCGGCACGTATACCTTGCCGACTGCCTGAATCATCGAGTTCGTAGTGTAAAGTAAGCTCGCCGTGATGACCGCCGGTGCCATAACGGCGAGCAGCGGCGCGGTATTTGCCGCAAACTCCGGGCGGCTGTAAAGCAACAGGGAGCAAATGGGTTTTGCAAAAATGCACAAGCCCGCGGCAGACGGGATGGCTACCATGAGTGTCATGCGCAGGGAGAGCGTGGAAATACGGTTGATTTCGCGCTTTTCTTTTTTTGCGATCGCACCGGAAAGCATCGGCAGCACGATGGTAGAGATGGGCACGATGACGGCGTTCGGCAGGTCGAAATACTTGCGCGCCGTGCCGAGCCAGCCCTTCATAGCGATGGCGGAGTTCGCGTCCACACCGGCAGCGCCCTGCAAACGATACATCATCACGGAGGAATCCACAATGTCGAGCGCGCTCAAAAACGCAGAGCCGATGATGACCGGCACCGCAAAGGTCAGGATAGATTTCAAAATTTCACCAACACTCGAAACCTTCGGCTCAAAAGGTGAATAGCGCGTATCGCGCGATTTGCGGAAGTAGTACAGAAGAATGTACAAAACTGCGAAGAACGAGCCGATGGAAACACCGAGGATCGCGCCTGCCGCGCCAAGCTCCGGCAAGCCGGTGGTCTTCAGGAAATACAGTGCCAGCGCAATACCGACGAACAGTTTAATGAGCGACTCCAAAACCTGCGAGACCGCCGTCGGCGTCATGTTGGAACGCCCTTGGAAATAGCCGCGCAAACACGACGAAAGGGACATGAAAAAGCACATCGGTGCCAAGGCTGCAATGGCGTACATGGAGCGGTCATTTTGGTTCATGAGCATCGCGAACTGACGGGAAAACACCGCCATGACGATGCAGCCGACAAGACCGATGCCGGAGAACAGTGTGAATGCCACGCGGAAAATTTTATCCGCTTCGCGCTTGCGGTTCTGTGCATACGCCACGCTGACAAGGCGCGAAATGGCGACCGGTGTGCCGGAAGATGCCAAAACACTGAAAAATACAAAAATGTCATACGCCGTGTTGAAATGCCCCATGCCCTCATCATCGAGGAAATTCGCAAGTGGAATAGAGAAAAATATATTGATGAATTTGACGATAAACGTCGCTGCCGTCAAAATTGCGGTACCCTTTAGAAAGCTCTGTCCTTTCTGTTCCGTCTTCTGAGACAAATTGAAATCACTCCTATATCAAAATCGTAAATTGCCGCATTGAAACGCATTTAGGAAGCCTAAACAGCACACAAAATACGTACAAAATAGTATACCATACTTTCCCCCTGTTTCGCAAGGAAACGGGCTTAAAATGTGCGCGATGAAAGCAAAGATCCCCTGTGCAAAACGCACAGAGGATCCAAAATCACCCGATCAGCATTCTGCCCTCCGGCAGAACGGAACCGCTTTTCTTTTTGCGCATTAAAATCGCCACACCGAATGAGACAGGGCCTACGCGACCGATGAACATCGTCAGCGTCAGGGCAAGCTTTGCAAGCGGATGCAGCGTCGGGGTCAGGCTTGCGCTGAGGCCGACCGTCGCAAAGGCGGAAACGGCTTCGATCATCGCATCCAATATGGAAACACCGTGGTGCAGCGCTAAAATAAGACTCACGTTCAAAACGGAGACCACAAGGGCGAACGCCACGACCGTAAGGGACTTATACACCATACCGGGGTCAAAACGGTGGCGTAGGAACGTAGTGGTGTCTTCGCCGCAAAGAGTGGATTTCACCGCCGCAAACAGCACCACAAGCGTCGTCACCTTAATGCCGCCCGCCGTGGAGCCCGGGCAGCCGCCGATGAACATCAAGAACGACGTGAGGAGCTTTGCACCATCCGTTTCCTGCTTAATGCTGACGGAAGCAAAGCCCGCCGTGCGCGTGTTCACCGACTGAAAAAACGCCGCGTTCAGCTTTTCAAAGAAGTTTAAATCACGGTACGTATTGTTGTACTCAAGGATAAACAGCATCACCGTACCGAAAACCAGAAGCGTCAAAGATGCACGCAGGCAGACCTGCGCGTGAAAGCTCAGCTTTTCCACATGCTGCCGGTGCAGGCGCGTCGAGATTTTCTTGCGGTAAATATCCTGAAACACCACAAAGCCCGTGGAGCCGATGATGATAAGCGTGGAAATCGTCAGCGTGACGAGCGGGTCGCCGTTAAAGGCCGATAAACTCGAATTGCCGGGGATGAAGCTTAAAATATCGAAGCCGGCGTTGCAGAACGCCGAGACGGAGACGAACACCGAGGCCCATGCGCCGAGCCCGCCATAAAGCGGCACGAAGCGAACCATGAGCAGAAGCGCGCCGAGAGCTTCCACCGCAAACGTAAACGCAACCACGATGCGCAGCAGCGAGATGACATCCAAATTGCTGCCGCCGGCGCTTTCGCGGGCGAGTACAAGGTGGCGAATGCCGATGCGGCGGCGGACGAGCAGCGTGAGACCCGTTGCAAACGCGGCAAGGCCGAGACCGCCGCACTGAATGAGCACAAGCAGAACGCCCTGCCCGAAATACGACCAGTGTATAAACGTGTCATACACGGAAAGGCCCGTGACACACGTGGCGGAGGTCGCCGTGAAAAGCGCGTCCACAGGGTTTGTGAACCGCCCGCTTTTCGCCGAGATCGGCAGCGTGAGCAACACGGTGCCGATAAAAATAAGTATCAAAAAGCTGACGACGAACATGCGCGTGGGTGACGTACGCTTTACTATTTTTTGTAATCTGCTCGTTTTCATAAACTCCGACCGACTTTCTCCGGGCGTGCCCGGAACAGATTTACGCCAACATGAGTTCGCTGATCTTCGTGCGGCGCAGCGCCATCATCAGCGGCACGCCGAGCACATAGCAGACGATGAGCTCGCCGATGCCGACCGAAACGGCACCCGCGATGAAGCCTGCAAGGGAGAGATTGCCGAAAGCAAACGTGCCGTTATCCGCAAGGCAAGCCACTTCAAAGCCGACGATGATGGCGTTGAAAATGACCGGCGGCAGCGGCGCCAAAACCGGGATCTCCTTCCAGCGAATGTTGCGTACAAGGTAAGAAAAAATGCCCGCGAGCAGCGTTGCAAGCGTGCCGAACACCCAGTCTACGACGCCGAGCGGACTTGCAAGGTTCGAGATGAGGCAGCCGACGGCAAGCCCGGGAATGGCGGCCGGCGTAAAGGCCGGGAGCACCGTTAAGGCTTCCGAAAAGCGGAACTGCACCGCGCCAAACGCCAGATTCATGGCGGCAGCGGCGTAAGTGAGGACAGCATACAGCGCCGCAATCACGGCGCTGAGCGCCAGAAAGCGGACTTTTGAGGTTTTCTTATTCATTTCAGCATTCCTTTCCGCGGTCCGGGAGCCGCCCCGGCCGCGCTAGTTTTGTTTAAGGTCAGGATGTCACGACTGACCGTGCTGCACAAATGGGCGTACAGCAACAGAATATAGCATAAGCAATTTAGGACGAAAAGTCAAGCGTTTCGGGGATATTCTACCGATTATTGAAAAATGGCGGATTTGTAATCGAAATTTGTTTGTTTTTGAGCATGGACAGGCGGTTTTCATGGACATTGTTGATTACATAAACGAAGTTGACCGCAGCAATCGTGAACAGGAAACCGCTTACCGTGCGGCGCTTTAAAAGCGGGACTTTCGGATTCGCTGTGTGTTTTATGCTCGCCCCTCTTTTACGCCGCAGCTTGCTTCATTTATACCACATCACGGGGGATTACAACGAAAATATACACTTTTGTGGGTTATCACAGAAACGGAGCGTTTCCTATATGCAAAAAGCCCCTGTCCGCAGTGAAACGCGGGTAGGAGCTTTGTTTTGCTGAATTTACTTTAAATTACTCTTTGGAGATGTCGGTGCCGAAGTATTTTTCGGAGAGAGCGGTAAGGGTGCCGTCCTCGCTCATTTCCTTCAGCGCGTCGTTAACGGCTGCGAGCAGCGTTGCGGTGTCGTCGCCCTTGCGGATCGGAATGGCGACCTTTTCGACTTCATCGGAGAACGTAGCAATCTTGATGTTCGCTTCCGGGTGCTCCTTTACGTAGTCTGCGAATACGACTTCTGCGTTCAGGGTCGCATCGATACGGCCGGAGAGCAGAAGCTCGATGGTCTGGTTGAGGTCGTCCACGCCCGTGACCGTTGCGCCGTGGGCTTCTGCCTGCGTTGCGTAGGTGCTGGAAATGGTATTGGCGGTCGTTTTGCCCTCGAGATCTTCCATGGAGTTAATCTCATCGTAATCGCCGCGCACGATAACAGCGGTGCGGTTATATGCATACGGGGTAGAGAAGTTGTACTTTTCCGCGCGCTCTTCCGTGACGCCTACGCCGTTGACCATGATGTCATAACGACCGTCATCAAGACCGGCAAGCAGGCCGTCCCACTCGCCCTCGACAAAGTTGACCTCTACGCCGAGCTTTTCTGCGATGTTCTGCGCAACTTCTACGTCATAGCCGACAAGGTTATCATCGGTATCGTGGTATGTCCACGGCGCCCAAGTGCCTTCCATCGCGACCGTGATGGTGCCCTTTTCCTTGATCTGCGCGAGCAGGTCGTTTTCTTCCGCTGCGGAAGACTCGCTTTCCGCTTCGCTCGATGCAGAGGAAGCATCGCTGCTGCTTGCCGCACCGGACGTTGTGCCGCCCGAGGTGCACCCCGTAAGCACGACTGCCGTGAGCATCAGCACAGCCATAAGTAAAGAAAGTGTTCTTTTCATGTTCTCTTACTCCTTTGCTTAAGTAGGATAAATATGGATAACGGACTGACAAAAATCAATCCATGTCTCCCTGAATGGTGCGCAGGAACGCTTTTGTGCGTTCCTCCTTCGGGTTCTCGAAAAATTCTTTCGAGGAGCCTTGCTCGACGATAACGCCGTCTTCCATAAAGATGACCTTGTTTGAGACCGTGCGGGCAAAGCCCATTTCATGTGTGACGACGAGCATCGTCATGCCCTCATTTGCGAGGTCGCGCATGACGGAAAGCACTTCGCCGGTGAGCTCCGGGTCAAGCGCGCTCGTCGGCTCGTCGAAGAAGATAATCTCCGGGTTTGTCGCAATGGCGCGGGCAATGGCAACGCGCTGCTGCTGGCCGCCGGAAAGCTGCGAGGGGTAATAATCGTAACGGTCGGAAAGACCGACCTTGTCGAGCGCTTTTTTGCCGATCTCAACGGCTTCCGCCTTGTGCATTTTGCGGGCGACGATGAGACCCTCTGTGACGTTTTGCAACGCTGTTTTGTTCAAAAACAGGTTGTAGTTTTGGAACACGAACGCCGTTTTGCGGCGCAGGCGCGCAATCTCTTTTTTGGTGATCTTATCGAATTCGAATTTTTCGTTATCAAAAATCAAGGTGCCGCTGTCGGCTTTTTCGAGGAAGTTTATGCAGCGCAGGAGGGTTGTTTTACCGGAGCCGGACGGGCCGATGATGGCAACCACATCGCCCTGCTCCACGTCGAGATCGACGCCGCGCAGCACATGCAGCTCGCCGAAGGATTTTTTAATGTCCAGAATTTGCAGCATAACTCAGCCCTCCTTGTGTCCGTAAGACGCGAGCTTCTTTTCGCCAAAGCGCTGCACCCAAGTGAGCACCGTGGAGAAAATGAGGTATATAAGGCCGACCTCAAGGTATAAAAGCAGCGGCTCATACGTGCGCGCCACGATGCGCTGTGTGACCATGAACATTTCCGTTACGGTGATGTTCGCCGCAAGGGAGGTGTCCTTGACCATGGAGATGAGCGAGTTGGAAAGCGGCGGGAACGCCGTACGCATGGCCTGCGGCAGCACGATGCGGAAAATGGTCTGGAGGTAGGTAAGCCCCACGCACTGACCGGCTTCAAGCTGACCCTTCGGCACGGATTCAAGCGCAGCGCGGATGGTCTCGGCACAATATGCGCCCTCATTTAAGGAGAACACGATAACTGCCGCCGGAAACGGATCGAGCAAAATGCCGATGCGGGAAAGGCCGAAGAACACAACAAACAACTGCACAAGCAGCGGTGTGCCGCGGAAGATCCAAATGTAAAAACGCGCAATCTGCTTTAAAACCTTCACGTTTGCGAACTGCACCAGCGCCATAATGACCGCGATAATGAGTGCAAAGGTGAACGAAATGACAGTGAGCGGAATGGTGACCGTCAGGCCGGGGATGAGAATTTTCGGAAAGGAGTCTATAAAGAGCTCCCATAAACGTCCGCTGAACATAGCTTTTGTTCTTCCCTCTTTCTGAAAACGAATATCAATACAAATATACGCCCTGTACTTTACTTGAAGTTTAGTATACCCGTGATGGGTTAAAATGTCAAATACTTATAATGGATTGAACCACATGCTTTTCGGGCATAGTATACCTTTTTCGTATGGTTTCAAATGCAACTGAAAAAATCGGGTCTCCCGAACGGCGAGCAAAGCGACCGTCAGAAAGGCACACATGCAAAAAGGGACAGCACAGTGCTGTCCCTTTTCGAGTATTCAACTTTTGAATTTAAATCGGTTTAAAACTCACACCGTGTAAAAACGGAACCACTTTAAGGACGTCTGCTTTGTGAAGACGATGCGCAGCTCGGTGAGTCCGGCTTCGGCGGCGACATCGCACGTAAACGATGTGAACTTTGTGAGGCTGCCGGTGCCTGTGCCGCCCGCTTTGCCGAGAACTTTTCCGGTCTTATTATCCGCAAGGAGGATCTCCACGTCGCCGGAGGGCGCGCTCATGGCGCACTCGAACGCGTTGCAGCCGGTGAGATCCATGTTCTTATATACGAGGAAGCTGCGGAAATCCTTCGCTTCCACATACGTTTCGCCGTCGCGCTTATCCGTGAGGAACGTGACGCCACTGTAATCATCGGCATCGATGGCTTCCTGCTTGAAGAAGCCCGGTCGACCCGGGAACGCTTCGCCTGCAATCTCCACGTCGGCGGTAAGGCGAATGTCGTTGCTCGCCGCGCCGATTTCCATTTTATACATGCCGCTTTCGACCGTGTAGATCTTTCTGCCGTTGCACCAAACGGCAAGGTCGTCGATCTTGAAGTTCAGCGTAACGGTGACGGTCTCGCCCGCCTGGATGTGCACGCGCTTGAAAGCTTTGAGTGCATGGATGGGACGCACACGCAGGGAGCTCGGCAGGCTCATGTAAAGCTGCACCACTTCGTCGCCGTCAAGAGCGCCGGTGTTCTGCACGTTTATAGTCGCGATGACTTCGCCGTTTTCCTGCTTAACAGTCGGATTGCTGTATGCAAAAGTCGTATAGCTGAGGCCGTAGCCGAACGCGTAGAGCGGCTTGCCCCTAAAATAGAGGTACGTCACATGGTTTTTCGCGATGTCGTAATCGTCAAGCGCGGGGAGATCACGAACAGAACGATACCACGTGGTCGGGGTGCGGCCGGCGGGATTGTTTTCACCGAAGACGGTCGCAGCAGCAACATGGCCGAGGCACGGACCGAGGTGCGTGGAGCACAGCACGGCTTTGGCGGTGTCCTTCTCCTTGTTGATGGCGAACGGATAGCCCGTGACGAGGTACAGCAGAGTACTCTCGTTTGCAGCTGCTGCGGCGTCCAGAAGCGCGGTCTGGGCTTTCGGCAGGCGGATATCCGGACGGTCATACTCCTCGCGCGCGTTGATGAGCGGCTGGTTACCCGCGCAGACGATGACGTGGTCGGCGCGTTGCGCGAGCTCTGCCACACGCTCTGCGCCGGAGGAAACGACTTCCAGTGTAAACTGCTTGCAGGGGCAGTCACCGGAGCCGGCCTTTGCAACGAGCTTATTTTCGTCGTTTACGGCCACAGCGCGGTGCTGCCAGGTATCGAGGTACAAAACGCCGTCTTCTTCCTTGGCATACAGCAGTTCTTTCACGAACCAGCCGAACACCACGTCTGCCGTACAGTTCATGCCGGGGTCGATGGTGACGGCGTTTTCGTCCTGCGGGGTCTCGTCGAAGAAATTTTTGTCCTCGGTGAGGTACTTGCCGGTGCGCACGCTGCGCAGCGTCCATGCGCCGAAGTCCCAATCCGCGCGCTCAAAGAGGTCGGCGGTGTTCTCGTCGGCATCGGCATATACCGCGCCGTTTTCGGCGATGCGCAGGTACTTGCCGGTTTTTTCGGAGCGGATACGCACGCGGTCAAAGCCTTCATCGAACAGTACGCGGTCTTCGCCGAGCTTTTCTCTGAAGCCCTTGACGACCGGCGTTTGGTTCGGTGCATAGCCGCAGTACCAGCAGGTGTAGTTCTCATTTGCGAGCGGGCCCACGACCGCGACGGTGCACTTGCCGTCGTCGGTTAAAGGCAGCATACCACGGTTTTCAAGCAGGATGACGGACTCCTTTGCCGCTTTTACGGCGAGCGCCTTGTGCGCGGGGCTTGCGAGCTTTGCGGGGTCAATGTGCGCATAGGGGTGGTCTTCATCGAAATCGCCGAGCTTAAAGCGCAGCAATAACGTGGAATACACGGCTTTATCGAGGTTTTCTTCGGTGAGGTAGCCTTTTTCGAGCGCTTCGCGCACGGCAGGGTCAACCATGGAGCGGCTGTCGAGCATCATATCCGCGCCGACGCCGAGGATGTCGCCCATAGACTGCGCGTGGTTTTCATACGTACGGTGCGCGGCGACGTTCTGGCCGAAATCGCCGCCGTCGCTGACAGCGAACGTCATACCCCACTCTTTTTTACAGATTTCCGAAACGTCCGGGTTGTTGACGCCCTCTACGCCGTTGATGCAGTTGTACGCCGTCATAAGGCCCGGCGCGCGGCCTTCGCGCACGGCGGGCTCAAACGCTTTTAAGTAATACTCGTGCTTTAAGCGCGGGGTGATGTTCGCGTTCGTCGTCTGGCGCTCGTTTTCGTAGTTGTTGGCGTAGAAATGCTTGAGCAAAGGCGCGGTCTTCAAATACTTCTCGTCCTTGCCCGTAAGGCCGCGGCAGTAGGCGGCGCTCATTTTACCCGTAAGGCACGGGTCTTCGCCATAGGCTTCTTCGTTTCTGCCCCAGCGCGGGTCACGCTCCATATCGATGGTCGGTCCGAAAAGCTCCAGAGAGGACGGTCTTTCTTCAATATCGTGCGTGATGCGCGTTTCGTCGCCTGCCATGTCGCCGAGCTGCTCCATGAGGGCATCGTCGAACATGGCCGCCATGCCCCACGGCTGCGGCAGAATGGTGGTCTCGCGCTTCTGGTCGCGGTTTACGACGCCGCGCGCGATCTCGGTGCCGATGTGCGTCTTTTTAATGCCGAGGCGCGGAATATCATCGAGCTGCGACGTGATCATGCCGACCTTTTCTTCGCGCGTTAAGCGGGAGAGCAGGTCTTTTGCGCGCTCTTCAAACGGCAGGGTGTTATCTTGAAAACGGTATTTCATGCGAAACTCCTTTCAAAACTCGTTATATTTGTTATTTTATGGAAAGCAGGCCGCACAAAGCGGGGCTCTATGCGGCAGCATTTCAGTACGTATCAGAACCAGGAATCCGTATAGCTGGCTTTTTTCGTTTCTTCGCTCGGGGCGGGTGCGGCAACGTGCAGCACAGGCGTTTCCGTGCAGTTTTCCACACGGAGCGTCTTCGGCTCGTTCGGGTAGAGCGTAACGTAGTTATCATCGTAATGCACACGGTCGTCGCTCGTCATGAGGTACGCAAACGGCGTGTACACGCTCGTGCGGATCGTCACGAGCAGATCGTTGCCGTCCTGCTCCACCTTTTCAATCTTCGCGTCGCTTTCCGGGAAGACGTAATCGCGGTAATACGCACGCAGGCTGTCGGCGGTGTCAAAACCCTCGGCGCTTGCAAAGAAGAAGCCGTGCTTCAAATCATTGCATACGGAAATGTGGAACTGCTGCATGGAGTGCGGAGCGACCTTGAGCGTCTTTGTGCAGAGACTGTCGGTCTCGCCGGTGAAGGTCATGTATCCGCAGTGAATATCCGCCGTGAACGCTTCGGGCGTTTCGTTGATGACGGTCACTTCTGCGCCGCCCTCACACGCGCGGATGATGAGCTTTTTCGTTGCAAACGCGCGCTTTAAGAAATAGAACGAGATCTTTCTCGTCAGGTAATAATCGATGATCGTCCAGCCTGTCTCCGGCCAGCAATCGTTGTACATCCAGATGAGGTCGCCTGCGCCGTACGGCTTGCGGCGCATGGCCTCGGCAAGCTCGGCGTACAGAAGGCCCTGCATGATGCCGCTGTACAGCAGATAGCCGTGTTCATCGAGGGTTTTGAACTCCGTCAAATGGCGGTCAATCGCGCCGTCGATGTTGCTGCGCTTGCGGTCAAACTCGCCGTGGTGCTTCCAGATGGGGTTATCGAAGCGCATTTCGGTGCCGTCGAGGTAACGGCGAACGGTGCTTTCCATCTGTGCGCCGAAGAAGCCGTATTCACTGGAGAAGCGCGCCGGGATGCGGTCGAACGCCTCAAGCTCATAGACAAACTTGAACTTCGTTTTCGGGTGACGGCCGAAGAACGACCATGCATGTACGTCGCCCTGTTCGCTCTCGTTGGCGCGGTCGCCGAAGTACGGCGAGGACGGCATATACGGAACGAGCGGGCTGTTGCGGTGCACGGCACGCGGCTGAATATAGTTGAATATTTTCTCGCCGTAGAAGCGCTCCGGCTTGATGGGCGCCGGGAACCAATCGGTGTAGGATTCCGCAATCTCGTTGTTGCCCGTCCAGATGGCCATGCAGGGATAATGTGCAAGGCGCTTTGTCTGGTACTCGGCTTCGCGCTCCGCCTCAAAGAGGAAATCGTTTTTGTGGTCGGGGTAGAACGCGCAGGCGTACATAAAGTCATGCATCAGCAAAATGCCGTACTCCGAGCAATATTCATAGAAGCAGTCCGGCTCATACGTGCCGCCGCCCCACATGCGGAACATGGTGAAGTGCGCCGCCGCGCCCTCGCGCACGAGGGTCTCGTAGCTTTCCTTCGGGGTGCGCAGATAAAGGGAATCCGTCGGCACCCAGTTGCCGCCCTTGCAGAAGATGCGCACGCCGTTCACCTTAAAGAAGAAGTTGCGGCTTCCGTCTTCGAGCTTAGAGGTATCGAGCTCCAAGGTACGGATGCCGATCTTCTTCGGCTGCATCTCGTGTAGGATGCCCTTTGTGACGCAGCAGGCTTTAAAGGTATAGAGGTTCTGCGCACCGTAGCCGTTCGGCCACCAGAGCTTCGCGTTTTTGATTGTGACGCGTTCCTCGGCGAAGTTCACGCCGCCGACGAGCATGAGCGTTTTTTTGCCGGTATAAACGGTTTTGCCCTCAAATTCGAGCGTATAGGTAAGCTCGCACTCGGCGCTTGAAACCATGTCGGATTTTTCGATTTCGAAGTGGAACTCCACTTCGGCGTCATCGCCGTCGAGCTTTAACGTATCGACGCGGGACGCGATGACCTGCGCACCGCTGAACGCTTCAATCTCGATGGAGCGGCCGATGCCGCAGGTGGGCACGGGCTGGCACCAGTCCCAGCCGTAGGTAAACTGCGGCTTTCGGGTGTAGACACGCTGGTCACAGATGGCGTTTTCACTTGCGCAGTAGAACGAAACGGCATCGCGCGGGTAGTGCAGCTCCATGCCGGAGGTGAGGCGAATGACGAGCTGGTTTTTGCCAACGTGCAAAAAGCGCTTGATGTCTTCGCTGAACGCGCAGAACGCGTTTTCGTGGTGCGCGGCGGGCATGCCGTTTACGAGGATATCCGCATTGAAATCGAGCATTTCAATGTTGAGGCGCACGATGTCTTCGTTCAGCATCTCCTCTGTGACGTCAAAATCGCGGACGAGCCACCAGGAAAGATCCTTGATCCACTGGTTTTTCTTTGTGTTTTCCTTCAAAAAAGGTTCTTCTACGATGCCGTTTTCGATGAGGGCGGTGGTGACATCGCCCGGCACGGTCATCGGGATAAAGCCGTATTTAGAAGGGAACGCATGATTCGCTTTATCCGTCATCACGT
>ENA-OZJY01000001-OZJY01000001.1-human-gut-metagenome-genome-assembly--contig:-NODE-1-length-38506-cov-4.924579_pt1 | contig 38506 bp, 29 predicted proteins | sample MGYA00244823_ERZ653757 | MGnify/ENA primary metagenome ERZ653757 (study PRJEB26926, sample SAMN06165282) | human gut metagenome | biome: ENVO:00009003; feature: ENVO:2100002; material: ENVO:00002003... | reverse complement strand
AGATGTAGCTCCGTCTCGTGGGCTCGGAGATGTGTATAAGAGACAGGTATTTATAATTAAAGCGAACAGAGACGTTGTCCGCAATGCCTCAGTTCGTTCCTAAAGAAAGGAGGCCATTACGATGAGAACGTACCTTTATTCTGAAGCCGGCTTTATAGAAAAGTCGCAATGGATGCCCAATAGCTGGGTAAACGTTGAATGCCCCGATGACAATGATTTTGATTTCCTCACCCAAGAGTTGAAAGTTCCGGAATCTTTTTTGGAAGATATCGCCGATGCGGATGAACGCCCGCGTACGGAAACGGAAGGCAACTGGTTGCTAACCATCCTGCGTATCCCGATGCAGAGCAGTCAGCATGGTATTCCCTTTATCACCGTGCCAATAGGCATCATTACCAATAATGAAATTATCGTATCGGTATGTTATCACAAGACTGAACTCATCTCGGATTTTATCCAACATACACGTCGCAAAGGTATCGTAGTGAACAATAAGCTGGACTTGATCCTGCGGATGATTTATTCTTCCGCCGTCTGGTTTTTGAAGTATCTGAAACAGATAAACAATGATGTAGCCAATGCGGAAAAAGAGTTGGAGAAAAGTATCCGCAATGAAGACTTGCTCCGTCTGATGAAGTTGCAAAAAACCCTTGTCTACTTCAACACTTCCATCCGCGGAAATGAGGTGATGATCGGGCGATTGAAGAATATCTTCCAGGATACCGACTATCTGGATATGGAGCTGTTGGAGGATGTAATCATTGAACTAAAACAGGCATACAATACCGTAAACATTTACAGCGACATCCTGACAGGAACGATGGATGCTTTTGCCTCCATTATTTCCAACAACGTCAATGCTATCATGAAACGCATGACGAGTCTTTCCATCACGCTCATGATACCGACACTGATAGCCAGTTTCTACGGCATGAATGTGGATATTCACCTGGAAGGTTTCCCGTATGCTTTCATATTCATTATCCTGATCTCCGTAATATTATCGGCAGGAACATTTATCTGGTTTAGGAAGATTAAGTGGTTCTAACTTTTTCATGCCAGCTAAGACAAGATATCTTGTCTTAGCTGGCATGAAAAAGGGATATATCTACAGTCTTTCCGCTTTATAATAATCAAGAATTCTCTTTGCTGCTTTCAATTCCAAATAATCCATCTCATCAAAATCTCCGAAAGATTTTTCTTGTAGAGTCTTTACCTTATACTTACTTAAAGCTATTTTTTCTGCCACAACAAACAGACATAGTCTTTTATCCCTTTTACCTATGCTCCCTCTTTCTAAATAGTTATTTCCATAACACGTAGGGCAAATATTATGAATCATACAACCTTTACAAGTTTCATCTCCAAAATATGAGTCATTATTTTTCAAATCCAAATTAGAGATCTCCTCCCATTTATCTTTATCCAAAGCATTTGGAACAAACATTTGACAAGGATAGCACCTTCCTTCTGTATCATAAGCCCGCATTTTATTACCAGTACCACAATGCCGTATGATCATTTCTTCTTTCAAAACAGGAATCAAGGTTTTATCAAAGATTGAACAAGGCTTTATCTCTCTATGCAAACAGTAATACTCAACCAACTTATCCAACTCCCTTTTATAAATATCTACAAGTTCCACTTCCCAATCTATTCCATATGCAAGATTAGCACTTACGTGGAAACCAGTAGCATGAACAAAACAAATACCCTCTGCTATTGAAGAAATGGTCTCTTTAGAAATTGTCAGTTTTACAGGCTGTTCAGGCCACAATTTTAAGAAAAAATCAAGATTCACAGATGGAATAATTACTCCCCTATTTTCATAATTCATTTTTGGAGTCCCATCTAAACTCAAAGCTGTGCGAAAGCGAGATTTATTGCTCTCTAACCATTCTTTCATTTCAGCAGTAAGTACCGTCCCATTAGTCGTAGTGAAAAAATATATAATACGTTTATTATATTCGCTCCATGCCCACTCACATAATTTCCTTATTAATGGAAAGTTCAAAAATGGTTCTCCTCCGTGGAAATCAAATTCAACCGAATCATAGTTCGTATCTGACATCGCTTCCGCTATAATTCTCTTACCTACAGAATAAGACATCTCATCCAGATTCTTCTTATCTTCATAACAATACCGACAATGCAAATTGCACTTATTAGTTATTGTTAATATCACATATAATCGATTCTCCATTTTTAAGTTTTAGATAAAACAGACAACATATTATCCCATCTAAAAAACCGACTAAAAAAGCAAGAAGTTCTTCATGCCTCTCCAACAAATATTTGCAGCAAAGGCAAAACGACTTTTTCACCTTCTAGTCGGTCACAAAACTTTAAGAACAGTTGCTCAGTTCAATCTTCATTAACCAAACATCCCACCTTTGCAACTATTACACTCGTCATCTCCAAACATAGCTCCAGTACATTTGTTACAAGAAGAGCACTTCGTTTGAAGTTCCTCTAGTACAGTTTCGGCTTCTCCAAATTTCTGTTCCAGTTGTTTCAGTAAATCATCAAGTTTTTCCATAAGATAAACTAAAAAAGATTCTTCCCTACTCTTTTCCGGATTTTCGGGCTTCTCCTATTTTGCAAATACTCATATCTCCAAATAGATACCTGAATTTGCCTATCATTACTATAAATAACCCTAACTCTTTTTGCACAATAATTACATTCTCAATATTTGCCTCCATAGGAATTCCTACACTAACAAAAGATGTATTCGAATTCTACTCCTTTCCTTCATATAAATCTGTCAACCAATGATGATGCCAACAAACAATATCTTAAAAAAAATTGCAATATTACCAGTCATCACAATTGCTTCATCTGTTTTTGCACTGAAGATGGCGCAATTGCAGCTTCATGAATATCATCTTCATTTTTTTCGTCCTCTTCCACCTTGTCTGCCTTATTCACCCTGCCCGCTCCGGTGGCAGCAGATTGAGTCTTCCAAGTAAGGCGCGTTGTCATAACAGAAGGTTTAGTACTGGAAGGTTTCATGAAACTGTCCATCCAGGAGTCGTCAGCATCGTCAACATTCTTCAAATTCGTAGCTGCCGAAGATTGAAGTACAGGAGATTGGGATGCGGAAGACATCTGTACCGGCTGATTCGGAACGTTCAGCAGGAAAGCATACGTATTCTTCGTATCCTTCAAGGCACTCGAAGTTTTGAAGAAAGTAACTAGATTCATGATCACCAGAAAGACAGCCGCAATGGGAGCAAGAACGATGATAAGCGCCAACCGGATCAGCAAAGCTATAAACGGATAAAAAAGAGTATCAATGATGTCATTGCTGGCTACCCGCATTCCTCCAGAAGACTTTGTAGACTTAAAAGCAGATGGAATGCCGCCAATACCCGCATATATCCACGCGTTCATGGCATCACCGGTAGATTGCCAGATAGCGAATCCCAATATCATGAAAGCCAATACAAAGATGCACTTTATCAGTGCCCATACTTTCCGCCTACCCAAAGTAGACATTTCATCTTCCGCGGCTTTCAAATTACAGTCGTGGCACAAAGGTTTGCCGTCATAAGAGTAAATAGAACCATTCAGACAGTTCTGACATAATCCCACTCCACAAGATCCGCAGGTGGCAACAGCATAGTCATTCAAATGTTTGTAGCAATTCATAGCAGTGTCTTTCTTTGTGTACAAAGATATACAAAGAAAGACACTTAGCCTAATGCAACGTCAGTTTTGTTTTTCCGCTTCGTATATTTCCTTTACTTCGCTTGCACTCAACACTCGTGTATCATAAACCCGAAGATTATCAATACTCATGGAAAGAGCATTCAGTGTTGTAGTCGAGTTTCGTTTCATCGTACCGCCAAGTTGGAATTTAACACCATACCCGTAATCAGCCTGACTGGAATTTCCCTGACTAAAAGGATTACAATATTCCGTAGCCACGCCTACATATTCACCATCAATATAGAGTTTACTTGTAATGGTAGCATCGGAAGTTTTAGGATAATCCGAGGTCAAAGTAATCATGTGCCAATCATTATCCAACGCAGAATGTTCAAAAGGAGTAGATTTATCATAAGACGGATATCCATTAAAGTACTTAGTCACAGTGAACTTCAATTTGCCATCCACCATTGAAAGGCAGAAATTATTTTCATTAGTACTCTTGACCGAATGGAAAATATGCCCGTCCGAGAGTCCCTTGGCCCAAAAAGATATAGAGAACTTATATTTGTCAATCAACCCTTCGGGAATGCTGATATAACTTTCATTCGCACGACTGAAACTGATAGCCTGACTGCCGTTCTTACTATTTGAAATATAAGTGGGAGCATTCAGAGCCGAAGCCGTTAAAGTCGTTTCTGTCACACTCTTGGTATTTCCTTCAAAAGTATAATATACATACAGCCCATTACTTACTACCTTGGACGCATCTTTTTTCTCCACAATCATTGTCAATGGAATTTCTTTATTCCCAAGGTCAGTCTGCACCACAATGTTGCAGCTATAATTTCCTGCCGCCAACCCTTTGCGGTCTATTCTGACTTCCACGTTGTCTGTCGCAGAAGCAGCCACTGTACCCGAGTTCTTACTGAAAGAAATCCAAGCTACATTTTCTTTTGTGGATAACTGATAAAAAGTCGTCCCATTATAAGAGCTGACAGAGAATGAAGCCTTATCATTGACTCCAACCGTCAGTGATTGCGGATTCACATCAAAACTGCGCTGCGGTTTCTCTTCAGCACTGATAGTTATTTCCTCAGATAGGCCGGCGGCATTTACTTTGATCGTAGTTCCCATTTGCCCTTTCACTTTGGAACGATCCAAAGTCACTGTCACGGTAGCAGACTTGCCCATACCCAAAGCTCCTTCTGTCGGAGATACCGTTATCCAATCTGCATTAATGCCGGAAATATTCCAATCCAGCGTCCCTGTATTACCTATATTCTTAATTGCAAATGTCGAAGAATTCAGATCCTGTCCGAAATCTATTGCCCTTGGACTGACTTCCAGTTTCTTATCCGACTCTTTCACTTTCATCGTAACAGGTATTTCCAAATCCTGCAAGTCCGAACGGACAATCAAAGTACAATTATAATCCCCGGCCTGTAGTCCTTCTCTTGAAACAGACAATTCCACCGTTTCCTTCATTGCAGGGTTAGCGGCATCATATTGCGGAATCGTACCATTCGTTTTCGACAGTTTCAGCCAATCGGTATCGTTTTCCTTTATTATCAGCATGTAAGATGTACTGCCATAATAGGAACGTAAAGTCAGCGTAGACTTTTCCTGCTCTCCCAAAGCCAGTGTCGCCGGATCAGCTTCTATACGACGTTCCAACTTCTCATCCGCCGATATTCAAGCGGTAACGACTCTCCATCCGCATTAATCAAAATAGAAGTCTTCACATGATCCTTTATTTTACTCCGGTTTAATGCAACCTTTACGGCACTGGACTTTCCCTGTTCCGTCTCTCCCTTCATGGGAGTAATGGAAGTGATCCAATCTACATCCAGTCCCGTAATATTCCAACTTACACCTCCACTGTTACCGATATTCTTCACATCGAATGTCAAGACTGACTCATCCGTACCAAAATCCAGTTTTGAAGGGATGATTTCGATTTTCGATGTTTTCCTTTCCACTTCTGCCGTAATCTTCAATGACACGGATTCCTTATCGGCATTTATAATAATTGTCAGTTCTTTATTCTCTGCCAGTTTCTCACGCAACAAGGAGACTTGTACGGCACAACTTTTACCGGCTTCCAACGCTCCGCTTGCAGGATTTACTTCCAGCCAATCCACTTTATCCAAACCGGATATATTCCAGTTGAATTTTGCAGTACCTTTATTGAATATATCAAAAGAAAGAGACGTATTGGTCTTGCCAAAATTCAGTGTGGATACCCCTAACTCTATTTTTGCATCTTTCTTCACAGGGGTCAACGTAATATCTCCCATCGCATTTTTGCCGGTAACGACACTGACACTTTTGGTATTAGTGACATAATCTGCCTTTCTTGCTTCAACCTGATACTGTCCCGGTTCCAAATTCAGGAATTCATAAGTTCCATCATCACCGGTCGTCCGTGAAATACCTCCGGGAGTCAACGTCACAGTTGCTCCATGCAGAACTTCACCACTCTGCGTATCCGTCACTTTACCATATATAGAGCCTGTCAAGTCTTCCTCATCTTTTGCACAGGATATCACAAGAAGTAACACTAATAAATACAGGCATTTATTCTTAAAAACTTTCATAATTCACTTAGATTTATTGGTTTAAAAATGAAAAGTCAATGCTAACCCATTGCATTCGGTACCCATCACCGGAGTCATCGACAGATACTTCTGTCCCGATTGTACGCATCCCCGCTTCGCACCGTTAGCAATGGCAGCATCCACCAAATTATAGATATAAAGGGCAACCGCCGCACCAATACATACGTTGCGGCCTGTCTCCCAATTGTCCGCCTTGGAATTGTAGGTCTTCGCATGCGCAGGTTGTTCCCTCATCTTTTTTACATAAGAAGCACGGGTATTCTCGCAAAGCACGATAGCTGCCGCCAAAGCCGCTTCACCTCCCAGAATGGAAAGTCCTTTTGCCGTACTGCCTTTATACAACTGTCCCACACCGGGAATTAAAGAATACGCCAGCCCACGAATCCCATACTTCTTTGTGAAAGTGACTTCTTGAAAACGTACCTTATCCGCATTATTGGCCACTTCAAACAATACCCAGCAATTGTATATGCCACTTTTGTCTTTTTCCCAATAAATATCAATCTGCGTAAAGGCTGTTTTAAAATTATCAAAATCAAGGTTATACGTATAGTTATGCTCGATATTTTCCGTATAAACATGATCCCGACTTTCCGCCTTTATTTTCTCAATAGCTGTCCCCTTCACAGACACTCCATGCATACTTGCCAAATCTCCAACCAGAGTCAACACTGCGCTTTCGCAAGCATCAGACAGAGTTCTGCCCTCTCCATGGGCAACCTTGAAGTAATAGCTGTTATCATGATTTTTAGGAAAAGCTCCATTCTTCCAACGCGGTGCAATTTTATCCGACTTATCGGGACGGGCCGCTTGCATACTTATGCCGCATAAACAGAGCAACAGGAATATGAATATAGTTTTCATGTTATTACTCTGTTATTTGTGTTATCTTGTCATTGATGAAATCTGAAATTTGTGTTGCATACTCCTGTCTGAGTTTAGATTCCTCCAAAGCAGCATTCAAAGCTTTTTTTCTGGCATCTAAAGCCTTATCTTCATTTACCAAGAAAATGATCTGATATTCTTTAGCCCCATTCATATCTTTATATACACTATAACTTTCCGTTAAAGTTCCTTTGTTTATTAAAGTACCGAGTGCTCTTTCATAGGCACCGTAAAAACGGTCCAGCTCACCGGTTTCCGAATCCGCCGTAGCAACGTCGGAAGTGGTACGCCCTTTGATATAGGAACTCGCTAAATTTGCATACGTCACAATCGCATTGTTATAGGCTGCCTGACGACAGACATTGGTACGCATACACCCTGATGATGTACCCACCAATTGCGTATAATTGCCATTCTGCAATTTGTCATAATGTTGTAGCAAAATAACCTCAAAGGATCTCGAAGTCGCATCCAGTTTCCAACCGTCTTTTTTGTACTCTTTCAACTTAGTTTTGTACTCTTTTTTTAGTTCTTTCTCTAATTGCTTATTTTGTGCTCTTCCACTCTGAGGCATTACACACAGCAATACAATAGTCCAAACTACCACCCAAGGTTTCATTTTTAGTTCCATAATTTTAGATACTGATTTTAAAGCAGCAACATTGTCACTGTTTCATGTTTGTTACTTAATTTATTAATCTCTCATAAACAAAAAAAATCTTTTCACGTTATGTAATTAAACGGAAAGAGACGAATCAACTGCATTCTATTGGCTTAACTGATACTGATATGAGTGTTTTTGTTTCTTTGCAAAGATAAGCATGTATTAACATTGGTTATATCCACTATATTTGCTACATTTGCCCGATAAAATAAGAGTATTCCCCTAATTTTTACGACCATGGAGACTGACTTGAAGAAAATAGTAGGACAACGGCTGCAATTGCTCCGTATGGAAAAGAATCTGACACAGGAACAAATGGGCGAAAAGCTCAACTTGTCGACCAGTGCATACTGCAAAATTGAATATGGGGAAACTGACTTGACTTTGACACGGTTAAATAAAATTGCAGAAGTAATGAATATGTCGGCTATTGATTTATTCAGAAAAATAGACGGGAACTCATATTTCAACAATTCAAGTACCATTGGAACCAGCATCGGAATTGCCAGAGACTGTAGTACTATCAAAATAGAAGCATCGGAAGATCTTCGTGAGTTGATAAAGGCCAACAGTAAAATGATAGATATGCTGTGCAAAAGAATAGAAATGTTAGAAAATAAAATCCAGTAAGCAATCCGATTGCTTCTTTATTCCCACTTTGCTCTATTCTTTTATTTAATCTCACTTTCTTTCATCCTTCATTATCCCCCTGTTTATCGGCATTCAGGCTGAAACTACCGGCTGAAAGACAGGGAAATGCTTTCAGGCTTATCATTGAGGATACTCCTCACCTTTCACCCCTCAGCACTTCTGCATGAGGCAGCAAATAAGTAATATTACAGGTGACCGACTGAAAGTCGTTCGAGTGAACAACTCCAGTCGGTCATCAGTAAACAGGCATGCGAAGATCGCAAAGAAAGGGAGATTTGCCCGTAGATACTCCTCGAAACTATCTTAATCATATATATGCGAAGCGGTAACTCCTTCTAACTCTTAATTCGCATAAGTCACTAAAAGCAGTTCAGTTTCTATATTTTTAGCGCGAAATAGAGTGATTTATAACAGAATGTAGTAACTTTGTGATCAAAGCAAACTTCAAAGACTATATGGAACAGATACAGAGACTTTATCCGATAGGTATACAGACCTTTTCCGAAATAAGGACAAAGAGATATTTGTATATCGACAAAACGGCATACGTCTACCACATGACGCATTCCGCATCAAAATACATGTTCCTGACTCGTCCGAGACGTTTCGGCAAGTCATTGCTCGTCTCCACCCTGCACAGTTATTTTGAAGGGAAGAAAGAGTTGTTTGAGAACCTTGCGATTGAAAAACTGGAGAAAGAATGGACGGCATACCCGGTGCTACACTTCGATATGAGTACGGCAAAGCATGCGGACAGGAACCAGCTTGTCAGCGAATTGGAAAGAAAACTTCTGGGATATGAAAAGATATATGGCCGCGGAGAAGGTGACATAGAAATCAACCAACGCTTGCAAGGCTTGATAGAACGGGCTTACACCCAGACCGGGCAACAGGTGATTGTTCTCATTGATGAGTATGATGCACCGCTTCTCGACGTGGTTCACGAAGAAAAGAATATGCCTGTGCTGCGAAACGTTATGCGAAACTTTTACAGCCCCCTGAAAGCATGCGACCCCTATTTGCGCTACGTGTTCCTGACCGGCATCACAAAATTCTCTCAGCTAAGCATCTTCAGCGAACTGAACAATATCGAAAATATCAGCATGGACGAGCCCTATGCGGCCATTTGCGGCATTACGGAAGAAGAACTGCTGACGCAGATGTCGGGTGATTTGAATAGGATGGCGGAAAGAATGAAGACGAGCCGCGACGAGGTCATCGCACTGCTGAAGGATAATTATGACGGTTATCATTTCACCTGGCCTTCTCCGGATATTTATAATCCTTTCAGCCTGCTCACCGCCATGGCCAAAGGTAAAATCGGCTCCTACTGGTTTGGCAGTGGTACACCTACCTACCTGATAGAAATGCTGAACAAGTTCCATGTAAAGCCCCAGCAGATTGGAGGACGGAAAGTATTGGCCGAATCGTTCGACGCCCCTACCGAGCGGATGACCGACATCAATCCATTGCTCTATCAAAGTGGTTATGTAACGATTAAAAATCAAGATTCATTCACCGGTCTTTATACGCTCGATATCCCTAACAAAGAAGTCCGCATAGGATTGATGAAGAGCTTATTGTCCGGCTATTTAAACCAATATACCGCCGAAGGATTCACTACAGTGGCACTTCTTTTTAAAGCAATTACCGAAGAAAGAATAGACGACGCCTTGCGCTTGTTGCAGACATTCCTCTCCACCATTCCGCAATGCGACAATACCGACTACGAAGGTCATTACCAGTCATTGCTCTACACCATTTTCAGTCTGCTGGGAATGTATGTAGATGTGGAAGTACGTACTCCCGACGGTCGTGTGGACATGGTGATGCGCACTCCATCCATACTCTACGTCATAGAACTGAAACTGAATAAAACAGCGGACATCGCCATGCAACAAATTGACCTGAAAAACTATCCGGAACGCTTTGCCTTATGCGGACTACCGATAGTGAAAGTGGCAATAAACTTCGACAGCAAACGACATACGCTGGAAGACTGGATTATATCGTAGCCTGAATAACTCCTTTAACTCCTACCATGAATAATGTAGGGGAGACGCTTACGATGGCTGAAAGCTGAAAATGTCCCTTCAGAACACTCTTTCAGCTGAAAGGCCGGTAAACAAGGAGGTTGCGGAAGCTGAAGGCACTGAAACTGTTTAAGAACACCGAAAAAACGACAACTTAAATCACACTCAAAAAAGAACGTGGGCAGTGTTATTTGAGAGATTCTCAAGACAATTACACATATTCTATCCCTTCGACCTGAAAAATTCGCAAATAATACGTATGTTTGCGCCAAATAGGTCAATGAACATGAAAATACACAGAAATCTAATGCTTGTATGCCTGCTCCTCATGGCATCAATCTCTTATGCGCAGTCCGAAACCATCGTTGTAGGAAAGAAGACAGACGGAACGGACTTAAAAGCGCAGTGCTACACTTTTCCGCAGCGGGTGGAAACTTTCTCCATGAGTGATAAAGGCGATTATCTCTGCGTCAGTTTCAGGGAAACCACTAAAAGCGGCAAGTATCTGAAGAATAAAGGAGAAATAGGTTTCTATGACACAAAGAGCAGTCAGCTCCTATGGAAACAGCCGATTGACTTCAGCAAATCACGGATAACTTGTCTCTCGGAAGGGGTCTTGATAACTGAAATCGGCAGCAAGATATCATTGCTCAGTAGAGAAACAGGAGCGAAGAGATGGGAAGCTAATTTATTTCCGGTATATGTGGACGATTCATTGGGATTGGTCTTAGGTTATAACTCCCCTACCTCCAACAAACTCCGCGCTGTCAACTTGAAATTCGGTAACGATCTGTGGGAAAACAAAATACCTCATCAATACGGTTGGAACGAAGTTCTTGATCTGGAACAAAATAAACGCCTGATTGTAGCGGATGCGTTGCATAAGCTGGATTTCATGACCGGAGAGTTACTGACCTATCCGGGAAAACCGGGAGCTCATGATACAAAAGCGGCATTATTGCAAGGATTAGCCGCTGTAGCAGTCGGAGTAGCCGGTGGCGTAGCAACCGGTGGTGCCTATTATTACAGCTATGTTCCCATTGCCAATAATACAATCACGGGGTTGACTTCCAATATACTGTCTCAGGATTCACTTTATTACTGGGCAGACCGTCAACACATCTCCTGTATGGACACGGCTTTCAACGTAGTGTGGCAAACAGAGTTTCCTGATGTGAAAGCTTCCCGCTCTCAACTTTTCGTGCAAGATGATAAGTTATTCATGCTGAATTACGGCTACGGATTACGCGAAGGAGCAAGCCGCAAGAAATATGGGCGCCCATTTATAGCCTGTTATAACTTGCTAAACGGAGAAGAAATCTTCTTCAACCAACTAAGCGTAAAGAAAGATATGATTGAAGATGCCCTGCGAACTGATGACGCACTCTACATGCTGTTTGATGACGGAATGGCCTATCAGGAACTGACGGATTCCATCGTAAATATTGTACCTTGGGATACCAAGCAATACGAAAAGCTGGAAGGGATACTACCAGGCACATTCTATGCGGCCAACAAAGATACAACAGCTTTCCAGTCGCTCGCCTACAATGGAGAACATTGCCTGGTATATAACGATCAGGGAGTCATCTATGAAGTAGACAAGGACCTGAATATCAGCAAGACCTACGAACGGGAGCGGATTTACAGTCCCAGTATCCAACTAAAAGATTATTTATGTATCGGCAATCGGGGAGACTATTGGTTCATTCACGAAATGGGAATGCCTGTAGCCCATCTTCAAACAGATTTCAAGAAGGGACAGGTGATTGATAATAAGCTGTTGCTACTCAATTATAAGAACCAATTCCTGTTTATCGATCTGGATGAAGCGATAGAATAATCACTTGAAATCAAGTGCTAACTGCCCGTCACCCAATAGATTGAATGTCATGCGGTGATAAGGCGTAGTTCCACGTTCGGAGATGGCCGCACGATGTTTCTTCGTGGGGTATCCTTTGTTATGGTCCCAATCATAATATGGAAATTCTTCGTGAAGGTGGTTCATATAATCATCACGATAGGTTTTGGCAAGCACAGAAGCCGCCGCAATGGAAAGGTATTTACCGTCGCCTTTAATCACCGTGGTATGCGGAAGATCCTGATATTTCTTGAAACGGTTGCCATCTATAAGCAGATGCTGCGGACGCATCTTTAATTGATCTACGGCACGATGCATGGCAAGGAAAGAAGCGTTCAGTATGTTAATCTTATCAATCTCTTCGGGAGATACGATGCCAACCGCCCATGCCAGTGCTTCTTTCTCAATCACTTCACGCAAAGCATAGCGCTGATGTTCCGTCAACTGTTTGGAATCATTCAGTAGTTCGTTCTTGAAATCTTTGGGAAGAATCACGGCAGCAGCATATACAGCTCCTGCCAGGCAACCACGTCCGGCCTCATCGCAACCGGCTTCAATCAGATCTTTATTCAAATAAGGCAATAGCATACAGCATTAATTTAGAGGCACAAAGATAAATCTTTTTGAAAGCAAACCAGACTTTTAAAGGAAAATAATTACATTTGCAGAAACAACAAATATACTATGAAGCAAGTACTGTATCTAATATTTGCAGTTTCCCTATTAACCACGATCCCCTTACAGGCTCAAGACAGCAAACAAGCCCAGACCTTATTAGAACAAGCTCAAAAAGCCCTGTTCAGCAATCCCAAGCAGGCATCATACTATGCAGCTCAGGCAGCTGCCTTATTTCCCGAAGACGAACCCAATGAAACCCGTGCACAAGCTATGATACTCTATTGCCAAGCAGAACAACTGCTGGGCAACTTCGATTTGAGTATCAAGAATTTATATGATACACAGAGATATATCAATCCCGCAAACAAACGGCAAACAGCTCAGCTTTATTCACTCATGGGACGTGTATATAGTAAGTTGGGCGATTATAACAAAGGGATAGAACTGAACGATAAGGCAACCTCTATTTTCAAGTCTTTAGGAGATTCGGCTTCGGTGGCGGGATGTTATAATGAACGTGGAGTCATGCATTATCTGCTTGATGAATTTCTGGTAGCAGAAAGATTTCTTCAACGGGCATTGACTATCAATCGTGCCCAAAGGAACTTAAAAGAGATTGCTACCAATCTGAACAATCTATGTCTATATCAAGGAGATACGGAAAAGAAACTATCCTTTATTCAGGAAGCCATAGCCATCAATAAAAATCTGGATGCACAATGGTCATTGGGAGAGAACTACAACAATATGGGCAAGCAATATTACTTCGGCGAGCAATACTCCAAAGCTTTGGAAGCTCTGCAGAAAGCCTATGAATACGCCCATAATATCGGTGCCAAGGAATTGATTTGTGATTATTATGAATATTCATCCTGGGTATATGCCGCCATAGGTGATTATGACCAGGCCTATAAACGGCTCAGTCAAATGTATGCCTTGAGCAAAGAGCTGCAAAGTAGCAACAAGTTGCGCAACATTGAACAGGAAATCTCTTATAAAAGATATCAGGATCAGAAATATGCTACCGAAATGCAGGAGCAAACTTATAAGATAGAACTACTAAAGCGCAACCTATGGCTTTTGGGCAGTATACTTATTCTTGGTTTAGCCTTCAGTATATTCTTATATAAATGGTATAAACGCAGAAAAGGTCTTCAACTTATAGAAGCCCGTTATCAACTGGAACTGTCACAACGGGAAATATCCGAATTGAAACTACACCAACAGGAATTGGAACTGCAAAATGTACAGAGTGCCTTAGACAACAGTCAACAAGAAGTAACCAGCTTTGCCGTATTTCTTAGAAGCCGTAACGAGTTGCTGGACAAAATACGTGAGATGATTAAGGAAGGGTATAGAATGGATAATCAAGCACTGGTTCCCCACTTAAAGAAGGTAAATGCTTTTATCAGCCAATATCAAAGCGGAGACAAGACCAATAATACATTGCTGCTGAATATTGAAGAAAAGAATAAAGAATTCATTGAAAAGCTTACAAAGGAACACCCCAACTTGACACAAGGAGAAAAATATCTGGCAACAATGCTGCGTGTCAATCTTTCAACGAAAGAAATCTCAATGATTAGCGGGAATAGTCCTAAAACAATCAATATGAATCGCTACAGATTACGTAAGGCTTTGAACTTACCAACAGAAAAAGACCTGGTGGAATACTTGCAAAACTTCTAAAGTTACCATTACAGCAGATACTATGTTTGTAGATATAACAGCACAAGATTTATTGTTGTATTTCAGATATTTACAAATATTGTTGTAGATTAAAAACTCATAGGTTTCACCCTCTTTGTAGACATTTTACAGATCATTCTTCATAGGAATACTCCAAATTATATCTCTTTCTTTGCCATGTGAGAAACAAATGTTATTAACCTTAAAAACTATCACACATGGGTAAAATTAAAAAGTATTCCTTAATACAAAGAGCCGCTTTGTTGGCCTTGCTCTTTGTATGTTTGGTACCGCTAAGCTCTTTAGCACAAACCATCCAATTAACCGGTACAGTAACCGACACCAAAGGAGAAACTCTCATTGGCGCCAGTGTTTTGGAAAAAGGTACAACCAATGGTTGCATTACCGACATCGACGGTAACTTTGCACTGACTGTTGCTCCTAATGCGACAATGGTAATCTCTTATGTGGGCTATGTCGCTCAAGAGATTCCTCTGAACGGACAAAAAGTATTGAAAGTAACTCTAAAAGATGATACTGAAATGCTGGATGAAGTTGTAGTAATCGGTTATGGTACAATGAAGAAAAGTGATATGACCGGAGCTATTTCTTCAGTTGACACAGAAGAATTGACCAAGCGTGCTACAACCAATCCCGCCGAAGCGTTGCAGGGAAAAATTGCCGGCGTAAATATTATGAAGGCCGGTGGTAATGCGGGTGCAGGTATTTCTGTCAAGATTCGTGGTGTAAAATCTTTCGGCAGCAATGAGCCACTTTATATTATCGATGGTTTCCCCGGAGATATTGATAATGTTAATCCGCAGGATATCCAGTCTATGGAGGTACTAAAGGATGGTGCCGCTGCTGCTATCTATGGTTCGGTAGCTGCCAATGGAGTAATCATCATCACTACTAAGAATGGCAAGAAAGGTGAAACACATATTGATTTCAATACATACTTGAGCATGACTACTGTAGCCAACAAACTGGAAATGACCAATGCGGAACAGTATAAGAATACGATCAAAACCATGTTCGAAAATGCAGGCAAACCGGTTCCCGCCTATTGTACCAGCGATACGGGCATAAACACAGACTGGCAGGATCTGATGCTTCGCAACGGTTTATCCCAAAACTATATGTTCAGTGTGCGCGGTGGCAGCGAAACGGCACAATATTCCGTATCCTATAACCATGCTGACGACAAGGGTATCTTTCTGGGCAATAACTTCCGCCAGGACAATGCCCGCATGAAAATGCACATGAGCAAATACATCTTCGACATTGATGCCAACTTGAGCTTCCGCTATACCAAGAGCAAACAGCCACAGTACAGTTTGCGTGAGATGTACGGTCTTTCTCCGTTGCTTCCCGTTTATGACGAGAATGAGAAATACGGCTTTGCCTTGACGCAATCGCTCGGATTGCCAAACAACAATAACGTGATGGCCGACCACGTCTACAACGAAGCCGCTACCAAGAAGTTCTATACCAATGCCAACGTATCACTGGGTGTGAAGCTCGCTCCCTGGTTGAACTTTAAAACCAGCTATGCCTACCGTGGCTTGCACTACCGTTACGTGGAGCACAATCCGGATTACATATCTAATGCACAAGGTCCCCACAACTACCCCGAGCACTACGAGGGAACTTATTATTGGGAAGAGCAAACCATTGACAACGTGCTGACTTTCAATAAAGATTTCGACAAGCACAGTTTGAATGTAATGGCCGGTTCTTCTATCACTTCCACCAAATATACCGACAATGGCGTAGGTGTAACCGGTAAGTCTACCAAATACTACATTGATGCCAACGGCAACCTGGCCACCAAGGACGAGGCAGCAGGTTTCCTCGACCCGAGTTTTGATACAGTGGATGCAGGTATCGGAGGAACGTTCTACGGTGACGGCGAAAAATACAAATATAACCGCGCCTCTTTCTTCGGACGCGTGAACTATAACTACGACAACCGTTACCTCATCCAGGCCACCATGCGCTACGACGGTTCTTCCAAATTCGGTGTGAACAACCGCTGGGGTTGTTTCCCTTCTGTAGCTGTAGGCTGGAGAATCAGTGAAGAAGCCTTCTATCCGAAAGATTTCTTCATCAATAGCCTGAAGTTCCGTGCCAGCTGGGGACGCCTCGGCAACGAGAACGCTTTGGGATATTATGACTTCCAGGCCTTGATTCTGTCTCGCAACAATCGTTACGGCGGCTACATACAAGGTGGCAACGCCTGGCCGGGTTCTGCTTCATGGACTATGGAAAACCGCGGTCTGAAATGGGAAACTACCGACACCAAAAACATCGGTTTCGACTTTGGCATGCTCAGCAACAAACTGACAGGTAGCATCAACTACTACATCAACCAGACGGAAGATTTGCTGATTACCAAGCGCCTCTCTCCCTCTGCCGGCTACCAGAATCCTATTCTGAACGTGGGTAAGATTCGCAACAACGGTGTGGAACTGGAAGTGAACTGGACCGACAAAATCAAGGACTTTGAATACAACGTGGGCTTCAACTTCTCCACAACCAAGAATAAAGTAGTGGAACTGGCAGACAAAGGACAAGCACTGCCCGCCACCGGTCTGCTGTACGATACCGACCATATCCCGGCATACGCCAAAGAAGGCAAACCTATCAGCGGATTCTATCTATATCGTACAGATGGGATTTTCCAAAGCGATGCGGAAGCTGAAGCTTGGAATGCCGAACACGGAACTATTGTCATCGTCAACGGCAAAGAAGAATGGGTAGGCATACAGCCCAACGCCAAGGCCGGAGATATACGTTTTAAAGATCTGGATAACAATGGTGTTCTTGATGAAGATGACAAAGAATACTGCGGAACAGGTATCCCTAAATTCGAAACTAACCTCAATTTCTCCGCTTCTTACAAAGGTTTCGACCTCTCTTTCAGTTTGAGTGGTGTATTCGGACATAAGATTTACAACGGTAACCGCTACTTCTATGAATCCATGAATGCTCCCCTCAATATGCTGAGCACCGTAGCCAACGCCTGGACACCGGAAAACACACATACCGACATTCCACGTGCCGTGAACGGCGACCCCAACGGTAACTCCCGCGAAAGCGAACGCTTTCTGGAGAATGGTAGTTTCGTCCGCTTGCGCCAGGCTCAAATCGGATATACACTGCCCGTATCTCTGCTGAAGAAAGTGAAAATAGAAAAGCTCCGCTTCTATATCAGCGGTGACAATCTGTTCACCATTACCGGTTACTCCGGCGTAGACCCGGAATTCTCAACCAGCAGCCCACTGAACTCCGGTGTAGACAGATACATCTATCCGTTTACCCGCTCCTACACCGTGGGTGCACAGCTTACATTCTAATGTTTAACTTAAATATAAAAGAAACGATATGAAAAAAGTTCTATATATAGCAAGTATGTGTCTCGCAATGGCTTTTACGTCTTGCGATGACTTCCTGACTGTTTCTTCTCCCGACAAGCTGACTACCGGCAACTTTTGGAGAGACCAAAAAGATGCAGAAGCCACCCTGGCCTCGGCATACGCCCAACTCTACCACGGCGACAGCTATGCCACCAGTGAAGTGCGCTGGCCGGTGGAGGCTTACCGCACCGACCTTTACGATGTAGGTAACGATGCCAACAATTACCAAACTTGGACAGACATCTACAACTTCACCTATACCAACGGAAATACACAGTTCTCTTATTACTACCAAGACCTTTACCGGGGTATCAACTTCACCAATCAGGTATTGGAGTACGCACCCAAAATCCCAGCAGAAAACATCACCGAAGCCAAACGCGGAGAGATTATTGCCGAGGCTCATTTTCTGAGAGGTTATTTCCACATGATGCTGTTACTGAACTGGGAGAAGATTATCCTGCGCGACATCTACATTTCAGATGCAGCCGACCTGAACAAGCCATTGAGCGACCGGGTGGCTTGCTGGGAACTGGTAATAAGCGAATTGTCGCAAGCCACTGCATTGCCTGCCACACGCCCCAGCTCGGAACTGGGTCGCGCCACTTCGGGAGCAGCCAATGCCTACCTGGGATTTGCCTACCTGACACGTGTTTATGAAGAACCTGCCAATGAGTCGGCCCACTTAACAGCAGCCCTGAAGGCTCTGAATGCAGTGCAAGGCTACGAACTGGTAGACAGCGACAAGATGCTGCAAATGTTCAACGGCAAGAACAAGAATTGCCCGGAATCCATCTTCGAGTTGCAATATTCTGCCAACACTGACAATGGCGCCAGCTACTACTCATTCGTACACTGTTTCATTGCCTGCTCTGAGATTGGCGGTTGGGATGAAATCCTGCCCAGCGCCCGCCTGGTGGAAGAGTACAAGAAAGAAGGCAGAAAGACATCGGACGGGTTGTACGACCAACGTCTTTATAATACGATTTACTTCAAGGATGACTACTTCAACGACGCTGATAACGGCGAACTGATTTTTGGAGAGTTCACTTACGACGAGTGTTTTTGGAGATGGAGACAGAACGAGAATAAGAAGTATGTGGATGCAAACGGCAATGTCATCGATATCCCGACAGGAGAAGACACAGACGAATATCTGGAATCTCATGGTGGCGTGAAAGATGTATACGACCGCCCCAACTTCCGTCGCTTCACTCCGGAAACATATGAGGAACTGAGCGACTACTGTCCGTTCAACATTCCTTTGATGCGCTATGCTAACGTTATGTTGATGAAAGCCGAAGTACTGAACAAGCAAGGACATCCCGAGCAAGCCATTCCTCTAATTAATGAAATCAGAGCCAAGCATGGAAAAATGCCTGCTATGAAAGGAACGTCACAAGCCGAAGTACAGGCTCAAATAGAACATGAACGCATCATCGAGTTCCCACTGGAAAGCTACCGCTGGTACGACCTGCGTCGCTGGGGCAAACTGAGCGAGGTGCTGGGCAAACGCGGATTTTCGGAAGGTAAGCACAACTTCTTCCCGATTCCTTTGTGGGAAGTCAACGCAAACTCTGCGTTAAACAACACTACAGAAGGAACTGAAGAATAATCCTCTCTTTAAATATACCAAAATAAGGCGGCGTTTGCCTGCGGCGATGCCGCCTTATTTACCTTTAAATGAATTATCTTTGCCCTCAAAAACGACATAGATATGTTTACAATTATCGGACTGATGCTCACAGGAATGCTGCTGGGCTACCTCTTACGGAAACGGAATTTAAGTAAAATACATAAGGTTATCACAGTGCTGATCTGGGTGCTGCTCTTCATTCTCGGCATTGAAGTGGGAGGAAACGAGCAGATTATCAAAGGACTGCACACCATTGGCCTTGAAGCCGTCATACTCACCATAGGTGGAACTCTGGGAAGTGTAATTGCCGCTTGGGCACTGTGGAGGGCCTTATACAAACGGAAAGGAGGACAAGCATGAAAGGAAGTCTTATCATAGTCGGCTTTTTTGTGCTGGGGACACTTTGCGGAGTCTTTCACCTGATACCTATCGACATCGTAGTAGATAGTAAAGTCAGCTTTTATGCACTTTGCGCACTGATGTTCAGTGTAGGGATAAGTGTAGGCAATGACCCACAAACGTTGAAAAATTTCCGTTCACTCAATCCACGGTTGATATTCCTGCCTATCATGACCATTCTGGGCACGTTGGCAGGTTCTGCCGCAGTTAGCCTGATACTGACACACCGTTCCCTGACAGATTGCCTGGCTGTAGGTTCGGGCTTCGGTTACTATTCACTCTCCAGTATCTTCATTACCGAATATAAAGGAGCTGAATTAGGAACAATTGCCCTGCTCGCCAACATCAGCCGTGAGATTCTGACCCTGCTGGCTGCACCATTACTGGTGCGCTGGTTCGGCAACCTCGCCCCTATCTCTGCCGGAGGGGCAACTACGATGGACACCACACTGCCCATCATTACACGAACGGCCGGACAACAGTTTGTAGTTGTCTCCATCTTCCACGGATTTGTAGTGGATTTCAGCGTTCCGTTCCTTGTGACACTGTTTTGTTCTATTTAATACTGTTTTGAAATGACAGCTTAGAAGCGAATTGGTACGCGGACGACACAGACGAAGCGGACAAACGCGGATTTTAATTTTCATTTCAGAACTTAAAGCAAATTATCATGAAAGCCAAAGTTTATACTTTACTCTTTTCCTCATTGCTTTGTGTTTCTGCCCTGGCTGATAACGAACCTTGGCAAAACCCACAAATCAACGAGATAAACAGAGAGCCGATCTATGCGCACTTCATCCCATTTACGAATGAAGCCAACGCTTTGAAACAACGCTCTCTCCCCGCCGATGTGCGTTTCGATGTGAATCCCGCGACAGAAAGACGAGTTTCTCTGGATGGAACCTGGAAATTCCTGTTCTCAAAGAATAACGATCTTTGTCCCAAGAATTTCCATAAACCCGGATACAATACCCGGAAGTGGAGCAAAATACAAGTTCCCGGAAGTTGGGAACTGCAAGGATTCGATGCTCCTATCTATACGGATACCCGCTATCCATTTCCTGCCAATCCTCCGTATGTGCCCACCGATTACAATCCGGTAGGAGCTTACATCCGTGAGTTTACCGTCCCGAATGGTTGGGAAGGTATGGATATCTTCCTTGACTTCAAAGGAGTGGAATCCGCTTATTATGTATGGGTGAACGGTGAGCTTGCCGGATATGCCGAAGACAGCCGTCTACCGTCTCACTTCAACGTTACGAAGCTGTTGAAAAAAGGCAGTAATAAACTTGCCGTGAAAGTATTCCGTTACAGCGACGGCTCCTATCTTGAAGGGCAAGACTACTGGAAATACAGTGGCATTGAGCGGGATGTATATCTCTATGCCCGTCCGCAAAGCCGTGTCCGTGACTTCCGGATGACTGCCGAGTTAGTCAATGATTACAAAGATGGGGAACTAAACCTCGATGTATTACTTCACCAACCGAAAGTCGGAGAAACCGTCGAAGTTAAGGTATTGGATGAAGGCAGGGAGATTTACAACCGGAAGAAGTCCATCACTTCCACCACCGATACTCTATTCAGCCAACAGGAGATTTTCCCGAATATACGTGCATGGAATGCTGAAACGCCAAATACTTACACATTAGTAGTCAGCACCTTCGACGCCCAGGGAAAACCACTGGAATCTTTCACTCACCTTTTTGGTTTCCGTACGGTAGAGATGCGCAACGGAATGCAGATGATCAACGGGAAAGCAGTACTGTTTAAAGGAGTAAACCGTCACGAGCACGATCCGCACAAAGGACGCACTATCAGCGTTGCTTCCATGATACATGATATTCAGTTGATGAAACAGTTTAATCTGAACGGTGTACGCAACTGCCACTATCCGAACTACTCTGCCTGGTACGAGCTTTGCACCGAATTCGGTCTGTACATGGTGGATGAAGCCAATATCGAAAGTCACGGCATGATGGATCACAAGGATGGAACGCTGGCTAATTATCTGGACTGGGAACTCCCCTTCATGCAACGCATGAGCCGCATGATTGCACGCGACCGTAACTACTCAGCTATCGTCACCTGGTCCATGGGTAATGAATCCGGGTATGGCAAACATTTTGAAACGCTGTACGATTATACTAAGAAAGTAGATCCTACCCGTCCGGTACAATACGAAGGAGGCGGCTACGATGCAAAAAGCGACATTTACTGTCCGATGTATGCACGTATCTGGTCACTGCGCCGCCACATCAATCAGCGTGACAAACGCCCCTTGATTATGTGTGAGTACGCCCATGCGATGGGTAACAGCGTAGGAAACTTCCAGGATTACTGGGATTTGATTTATAAGTATGACCAGCTACAAGGGGGATTTATCTGGGATTGGGTAGACCAGACATTCGCCATCAAAGATAAAAACAACCGTGATATCTGGGCATTCGGAGGTGACATGGGCTTTGTAGGCATCGTCAACGACTCTAACTTCTGTGCCAACGGATTGGTAGCTGCCGACCGTTCTCTCCATCCGCACATCTATGAGGTGAAGAAAGTATTGCAATACATTCACTTCGAACCGGTAGCTTTCACTCCGAACAAGATAAAAGTCAGCAATCGGCATGATTTCATCGGTTTGGAAGGATATACCCTGCGTTGGGCAGTAGAGTGCGACGGAAAAGCGGTACAAGGAGGTAAAATGGACTTCCCCGTAATCACTCCGGGAAGCTCTGCCAATATAGAATTACCCCTGAAAGCATTGCCTGCCGACGGTAAGGAATACTTCTTGACTCTGCGCGCATTCACCAAGCATGAAGCTCCGCTGATACCGAAAGGACATGAAGTGGCCATCGAGCAATGGATACTCCCCACGACTCAAATCGCCGGAAAGGTTCAGCCCGCCAACAGTACGTTGGCAACAGACCGGAATAATGAAGCGATCACACTGAAAGGAAATTACTTCCAGATAGCCTTCTCTACCCAAAACGGTGAGATGACAGAACTAATCTACCATGGAAAGAATCTGATTAAAGAGGGATTACAACCCAACTTCTGGCGTCCGTTGACGGACAACGATATTCCTAATGGACATCTCAATCGCTGCGCCACCTGGAAGACTGCCGGAAAGGATGCTAAACTGGAGAATCTGGAAGTTACGGAGAAACAGCAGATTGTCATTGTAACGGTTACTTATAAAATGGAGGCGCAAGGCTCTACATTGCAAACAATCTATGATATTCATCCTGACGGTGCCGTCCGGGTGAACATGCACTTCACCCCGGGCAAACAGGCGCTGAATGAAATGCCTCGTCTGGGTATGCGTATGATACTTCCGGCAGAATATGAAATGATGTCCTGGCTGGGACGCGGTCCGCAGGAAAACTATGCAGACCGAAAGACAGGAGCATTGATAGGCCTGTATAATGCTACGGTTTGGGAACAATTCCATCCGTATGTACGTGCTCAGGAAACGGCCAATCACTGTGATGTACGTTGGATTGCCCTGCGCAATGCTGCCGGAGAAGGTTTACTGGTAACCGGAGAAGAGCCTCTGAGCGTAAGTGCCTGGAACTTCCCGATGGAGGACATTGAATATCGTCCCTCGCAGATAGAACGCCGTCATGGAGGAAGTATCCTGAAAAAGGATATAATTTGGCTAAACATCGATCATCAGCAGATGGGTGTGGGTGGTGACAATACCTGGGGAGCACAGGTACATCCCGAATACACTATCACGCCACGCGAGTGGAAGTACAGTTTCACACTGCAACCGCTCGGAGCAAAGGATGATGCGGCGGAACAGGCTCATAAATGTTGGTTCTGAGAGATAAATGATAATTTATCATCTAAAAAGAAATCATTAATTATAAATTAGATCATGCGACATAAATTTATACACATTATTTGTATTACTCTGCTGGTTACAGGCATCACCGCCTGCACTCCCGGCAACAAAAACACTGCGGAAAAGCGGTATACATTCAATAATATACTGGATATCGCCTACACTCCCGATACCTTGCACCGCTGCTACGGCTGGTTCACAGATGCCGGCTCGTGGATGGGTTTCACTCTTCCCGAGAAAGAGAATTGGGTAAACGGTTTCTGCGGCCCATTCAGTCTGGATATGTTCCGCCGCCAGTGGATGGCTCAATCCGCTGTTACAGTAGGTTTTAGTCAGAAAGTCTCGGATACCTTTGTGCCTGACTCCACCTGTTACTATCCCGGAGAACTGTATATGTCCGCCCATTCCGGCAACGGAACTATCACCCAGCGGCTTAACTTCGTAAATGCCTCCACCGCATTGCTTCGTATAGAAGCCGACAAAGCGGAAGAACTGATGCTGACTGGCAGCCAATGGGGGAAGAATATAACCGTAAGCGTAGAGCAGAACTCTGTAATAGCCCGCCATCCCAGTGGAGAAAGCGTAACTGTAACGTTCCCTCCCGATGTGAAACTTACCGGAACGGATAACAATTACACCGCCCTTATCCACACCTCTAAGTATCCCGTAAATGTAACCATTTCCTTCTTCACCTCCGAAAAGGAAATGACAGTCGGATTACAGAACCTCCCCAACCTGCTCAATAATCCCGAGAAAGCATTGCAAACCAATGCCGAACGTTGGGAAGGATACCTGGCGAAGATACTGCGTACCGACATGAAACCCGAATACGACCGCATCGCCGTGAAAGCCGTAACCACTCTTATCTCCAACTGGCGCACCCACCGTGGCGGTCTGTTGCACGAGGGTATTGTCCCAAGCCATGCAGTTGGCTACTTTGTAGGTTTCTGGGCATGGGACACCTGGCGTTTCAGTGCGGGGACTGCTAAGTTCGATCCTGAACTGGCAAAGAATAACATCCGCGCCATGTTCGATTATCAGCAACCGGACGGCATGGTAATCGACTGTATCTACACTGATCCATCCGAAAACAATGCCCGTGACAGCAAACCGCCTTTGGTATGTTGGGCTGTAGACGAGATTTTCACGCATACAGGCGACACGGCTTTCGTTTCCGAGATGTATCCGCAACTGCTTTCTTATTATAAGTGGTGGTATCAGAAACGCGACCATAATCATAATGGTATGTGCGAATACGGTGCCACTGACGGTACTCTGGAAGCAGCCGCCTGGGAAAGCGGAATGGACAATGCCATTCGTTTTGACGACGCCATGATGCTGAAAAACGACGGAGGCGAGGATGCCTGGAGTATGGACCAGGAAAGTGTAGACCTGAACGCCTACCTGGCACTGGAATGTAAGTTACTAAAGAAGTTTGCCGGATTACTGAATGTCCCATTCGATGCTCCCGACTATAGTAATAAAGTAGCCGATTATTTCTTTGATCCCAAACTCAACTTCTTCTTTGACCGCCGCCTGAAAGACGGCTCATTTATTGAAGAACCGGGATGCGAAGCCTATACTCCGTTGTGGACTCAGATTGCCACGCAAGAACAAGTAGACAAGATGTTGCCCATGCTTCAGGATACAGCAAAGTTCTCAACGTATATTCCTTTCCCCACCATTGCCGCAGATAATCCCAAGTATAACCCGCGCGGCTACTGGCGTGGTCCTATCTGGCTAGATCAAACTTACTTTGCCATTCGCGGGCTCCGCAACTATGGTTATCATAAGCTTGCCGATGAATATACATTGCAGGTATTCGACCGCCTCAACGGACTGAAAGAAGGAGCACCCATCCATGAGAACTACGGCACGCACACCGGAGAGCGACTGAAAGCGCCACACTTTAGCTGGAGTTCATCCCATCTATTGATGATGTACGATGATTACGGGAAGTAATTCCCATTCCCTCTAATAAAAGAAGGTGTGTCATAATGCAGTACTATCTCAATTCTCCTCCTCCCGGGAGGAGGGGAGCTTAAGTTACTTTCCAGTTTTGACACACCTTCTTCTATTAGAGGGAATAACAAACAGGCTTCTTAAAAGAGGCTCCACGCAACCGTCAGCCCCGCCATCACGATAGCTACCATACTCATCAGCTTGATAAGTATATTCAAACTCGGACCGGAAGTATCTTTGAACGGGTCACCTACCGTATCGCCTACCACAGTAGCTTTATGTACTTCGCTACCCTTACCACCAAAGTTACCTTCTTCCACATATTTCTTTGCATTATCCCATGCACCGCCGGCATTCGCCATAAAGATGGCAAGAACGAAGCCGCTGCTCAATCCACCGATCAGCAAGCCCAGCACACCGGGAACACCAAAGATAAGTCCCGTAGCAATCGGAGCTAAAATGGCTATCAGCGAAGGAACTACCATTTCACGTTGCGCCCCCTTTGTGGAGATAGCTACACAACGTTCGTAATCCGGTTCTGTCTCACCGGTAAGTATGCCCTTGATTTCACGGAACTGGCGGCGTACCTCATCCACCATGTGACCGGCAGCACGGCCAACAGCGTTCATTGTCAATCCGCAGAAAAGGAATGCCATCATACTACCCAGGAACATACCCGAAAGAACCTTCGGGTTCATCAATGTCACATCATAATGATGCATGAAGTCGAAGAAAGTGGCATCCTGAAGGGCCACGGAGTTACCATGAGGAAGCGTTAAATCAGTAGTTCCCAAACGAGTCAGTCCGATACGGATTTCTTCAATATAAGAAGCAAGCAGGGCAAGTCCCGTAAGTGCAGCCGAACCAATGGCAAAACCCTTTCCGGTAGCAGCAGTAGTATTACCCAAAGAGTCGAGAGCATCCGTACGTTTACGTACTTCCGCGCCCAGACCGGACATTTCAGCGTTTCCGCCCGCATTATCAGCAATAGGACCATAAGCATCCGTAGCAAGCGTGATGCCCAGGGTGGAAAGCATACCTACGGCAGCAATACCGATACCGTAAAGTCCCATACCTACATTATTGAAATCGAACCCTGATGCAAACAGGTAGGAAGCAATAATACCGACTACCACAGCAATCACAGGAATCGCAGTAGACAGCATACCCAAACCGATACCGGAGATAATCACCGTTGCCGGGCCAGTCTTTCCGCTTTCGCTCAACTTCTGAGTAGGACGATAGGATTGTGAGGTATAGTATTCCGTAGAACGTCCGATGATGATGCCGACTACCAGACCGACTATAACGGCACAAGATATCCACATCCAGTTATCAAGTTTCAATAGCCAAAGAATAAAGAAAGTAGCCACAACAATCAGCACTGAACTCAGGTTCGTACCGAAAGCCAACGAAGCGAGCAGGTCTTTCATCTTCGCATTCTCCTTGGTACGTACTGCGAAGATACCGATAATAGAAAGAAGAATACCTACGGCCGCAATCAGCATCGGAGCTATAACAGCTTTGAACTGCATGGCCGTATCTCCCGTATGAATAAAGGCAGCAGCACCCAGAGCGGCAGTTGCCAGAATAGAGCCACAATAGCTTTCATAGAGGTCTGCACCCATACCGGCTACATCGCCTACGTTGTCACCTACATTATCTGCAATTGTTGCAGGATTACGCGGGTCATCTTCGGGAATACCGGCCTCAACCTTACCTACCAGGTCGGCGCCTACATCGGCAGCTTTCGTATAAATACCTCCACCTACACGGGCAAAGAGCGCTTGTGTGGAAGCACCCATTCCGAAAGTAAGCATGGTGGTAGTGATAATGCAGAGTTTATGAGTCGGAGTCAAAACATCTTCCGGTATAACCGCATTCAATAACAGATACCAGAAAGAAATATCGAGCAAGCCCAAGCCCACTACGACCAGTCCCATTACCGCACCGCTACGGAAAGCAACGCGCAATCCCGCATTCAGTGAGCTACGGGCAGCATTTGCTGTACGTGCCGAAGCATACGTTGCCGTCTTCATACCGAGGAATCCGGAGAGGCCGGAGAAGAAACCGCCCGTCAGGAAAGCAATCGGTACCCAACGATTCTGTACATCGAAACCATAAGCCATAATAGCGAAAAGGATCACAAGTCCCAGAAATACCCAGCCAACTATCTTATACTGTTGTTTCAGATAAGACATCGCGCCTTTACGCACAGCGGCGGCAATCTTTATCATTTGCGGAGTACCCTCACTCTCTTTCATCATTTGCTTATGGAAATAATAAGCAAAGCAGAGAGCTAAAACGGAAGCGGCCGGAATCAGCCAGAAAAGCAAACTGTCCATGGTGTTAATCGTATTAAAAGGTTGATTGAAAGTCTAAAAGTATTGATTTGAAACGAAATAAGCAAAGGAATAAAAGAAAAATCAACTCATTCTATTAAATTTGCAGGCGAAAACCGTACCCGATTGAGCACCCATGTTGTAGTATAAGTAAAATCAATAAAAACAAAGGAATAATGAAACGCACAGATTTTACTTTTAGAAAGGCATGGATGATATACACAGTATATTTTCTTCTACTCTTTACCCCCACCTTAAATGCACAGCAAACATCCAGACTGGTCAGCCTGGAACTAAAAAACGAAAAGCTGTCTGCCGCACTGAAACAGATAGAGAAGATGGGCGGCAAGAATATCCTTTTTGCCTATGAAGAGACGGAGAATTATCACGTAACAACAAGTATCCGTAAACAGACGCAAGACGAAGCTATCCGCACAGTACTAAAAGGAAAACCTTTCAACTGTATCGAACGTACTGATTACTTCGTGATTCAGCGGAAGGGAAAAGATGGCAAGACTACCCAAGTGCGCGGAACCATATACGGAGACCGAAATGAACCGTTAGCGTATGCCAACGTCATCCTGCTGGCAGCAGCTGATTCCGCCTTTATTACAGGATGCATCACAGCGGAAGACGGTAGCTTTATCCTACCCGGCAACAATGAAAAAAAACATTTGCTGAAAGTAACCTACATAGGCTATCAACCCCTGACGCTTCCTTGTCAGCCGGAAAATGACATTCACCTGCAACCAGACGCACAAATGCTGAAAGAAGTGACCGTTACTGCCTCTCGTCCGCTGATGGAACGCAAGAATGGCGCTTTCGTTGCCAACGTAGCAGGGACACCGCTTTCTATGCTGGGCTCTGCAAGCGATATGATCGGTCACCTCCCTTTTGTCACCGGCTCGGACGGTAACTATACCGTTATCGGACGAGGCAAACCGGAGATCTACATCAATGGCCGAAAAGTACGCGACACCTCCGAACTAAACCAACTTCAGGCTAACGAAATACTCTCCGCTGAAATTGTAACCACGCCCGGAGCACGTTATTCCTCCAACGTATCATCCGTTATCCGGCTACGTACCATCCGCAAGCGCGGGCAAGGTTTAAGTGCCAACGCCTATGCAGACTATACTCAGGGACACTCAGCAAAAGGCAAACAAGGCGCCTCCCTAAATTATCGTACCGGCGGACTGGACATCTTTGTCAAAGGACACTTCAATGAGTCGGACACATACTCCACCAGTCATACCCAACTGCAACTGAACACTTCCTCCGAATGGAAAAGCATATCTGACAACGTCAATCGTGCACATGATGCAAACTTCAATGGCGAAGTAGGTTTCAACTACGAACCGGATGACCATCAGTCTTTCGGTATACGCTATGTACCCAAAACCGGACTGGGCGATCAGGAGCTTTATTCGCAAGGTGAAACCGTGATGCTGCGGGACGGAGAAGAGGTAGATCGTCTTACATCCGACTCACACGGTCGCAAGCATACCAACTGGAATCATACCGTGAATGGCTATTATAACGGTACTTTCGGAAAATGGAACATCGACTTCAATGCCGACTACCTCTACGGTCGCTCCGGAGGTGGGCAGAAGGTAGACAACAATGGTGAAACAGATGCCTCATCCGACAGTGAAGTAAAAAACCGCCTGTATGCCGCTAAACTGGTGATTACGGCACCGCTTGGTCAAGGCAAACTCTCTTTCGGTACTGAAGAAACATTCACCGAACGCCACGACATCTTCAAACAAAGCGGTTTCTCCAATGATGCCGATAACCGCATCAAACAGTCCATCGCCTCTGCCTTTGCCGATTATTCCATAGAACTCGGGCAGTTCAACCTGACGGCAGGGTTGCGCTATGAATATCAAAAAACGGATTATTACGAATCAGATATCTATAAAGAAGAGAAAAGTCCTTCTTATCATGACTTAATCCCCATAGTCAGTATTTTCTATAAAAAGGAAGACTGGAATATCGGTCTGTCCTATCGTATGATGAAGCTTAATCCCAGTTACAGCATGCTGTCCAGTACCATCAGTTACCAAAGCAAGTACCAATACCACAACGGAAATCCTGAACTGGAACCGCAAAAGCATAATGCCTTCTCATTGGAAGGGGGCTGGAAATGGATCAATGCCAGTTTATACTTCGATCATGCACGAAACATGTACACCACTTATGCCAAACCCTATGATGATGCAAAGCACCCCGGCGTAGTATTGTGGACAATGGCAAGCATCCCCAACTCCTATGCATACGGAGGCGCCTTGGTACTCTCCCCAAAGTTCGGCTGGTGGCAACCGCAATTTACGGCCAGCCTGTTCTGGTTCCAGTCCAACGCCCGTTCACTGAATATTCAGCCTCTTTGGAATGAAGTGCAACCGGATTTCATTTTGAATAACAGCTTTACATTGCCTCGTGGCTGGTTTCTCAATATAAAAGGAAGACTCGCATTTGGTGCAAAGCAAAGCTATGCCATCAAAAAAACAGAAGGGACTGTAGATGCGCAACTTACCAAATCTTTCCTGAAAGACCGTGCGTTGCGCGTCTCGCTGGTAGCGAATGATATATTTCGTACAGGTACCTATCACTTTCGTGTATATGGCGACCGTACCTACAACGAGTTTGAAAATTATGCCGACAAACAACGTTTCGGCATACGCCTCAACTATCAGTTCAATGCCACTAAGAATAAATATAAAGGTAAAGGTGCCGGAGAAAGTGAAAAAGGACGTCTTTAAGCATTGCAGTAAACGAGGGATAAAGGATAATCCTTACCTTTGCGGACTAAAAAAAGAATCGGAGAATGTCCTTGTTTCATAAAAAAGACACAAAAAGAGAAGTTTTCGGACAGATGTTCACGGAGCTATATCCCCGTCTGGTGCGCTACGCCACCCAACTATTGGGCGACGGAGAAGAAGCCCGTGATATTGTGGGTAGTGTGATGGAACAGGCGTGGAAACAATTCGAAAAGCTGGAACCGGAAAACCGGGGAGCCTGGCTTTATACTGCCGCACGTAACGCCTGCCTTAACCGTCTGAAGCATCTGCAAGTAGAAGCCACTAACCTGGAAGCGCTGCGCGAAGCCACTCGTATGGATGTAGCGACCGACTACCGGGAACATGAACGACTACTGCAACAAGCGGAAAGCATTGCCCGCAACCTACCGGAACCAACCTGCACGGTATTGCGGCTCTGCTATTATGAACATAAAACCTATCGGGAAGTAGCCGAACAGCTTGGCATCAGTCCCGACACCGTAAAGAAACATATATCCAAAGCTTTGCGTACCTTGCGCGAAGCTATGACCCTGAAAGGAGGAAACCGATGATGGAAGAGAGAAAAGAAAATGATTTCAAGATGGATACTGAAGACCTCAGATTACTGAATGCCTTCGGAGAAGCGCTCGGAGACTTACCTTCGGAAGAAGAAACCCGCGCGGCATGGAATGCTTTTACCTCCCGGCAAGACGCTCAAAAACGCAGACGCATCATACAGATGTGGACTTCCGGCATTGCAGCTGCCATCGTAGTGCTGGTAGTGCTTATCGTGCCCCGTATTACCAACGAAGACACGATTCAAGATATTGAAATCTTTGCGGCCCTGGATGTCCCCGAAGCAATCATCACCTCAGAGAGCAATGGTAGGATTACTCTTTCGACTCCCCCAGCCACTACCACGCAAATCATCCTGGACGATGGTACACAGGTTACGCTCAACGCCAATTCCCGCCTGGAATATCCTAAACAATTCCCGGCAGAGGGGACCCGTGAAGTCCATCTGACAGGAGAAGCACGTTTCGAAGTGGCAAAAGATAGTGCACGCCCTTTCATTGTTTCTTCCGGTAAGATGCAGACACAGGTATTGGGCACGGTATTCGATGTAAATGCCTATCCGGGAAAAGTAGCGGCAGTTACTTTATTTCAGGGGCGCGTTCGCGTCAGCAACGAGAAACAAACACAGCAGAAAGACATATTGCCCGGACAGCAAGCTATATTGTCTGAAGATAATGGTTTCACCATATCCGAAGCACAACTCACCGCAACGGAAGGATGGACCAAAGGAGAGTTCAGCTTCGATGATGCCGAACTGGCGGAGATTATGAAGTCTGTAGGCACATGGTATAACACCAGTATCATCTTTCATTCGCCCGACTTGCTGAAACAACGCATTCATTTCCGCTTCCCGCGAACAACTTCTTTGGAAGAAGTAGTGCAAGCGCTCAATGATCTGGGAATAGCCAAACTGGAACAAAAAAAGGGAAAAGTAATCATCAGCAATTATTCTCCCAAGCATTGATACGCAGAGGAAGAGCTTTTCGGCTCTTCCCCCTGTATTTATTATTCTACTGTCACAGCCGTACCGCAAGCGGTTACCATCAGCATACTACCGCTTCCACCTACAGTTTCATAGTCCAAATCCACGCCAATCACAGCATTGGCTCCGAGAGCTCTGGCGTGTTCCTGCATTTCACGCAGGGCGATATCTTTCGCTTCGCGCAGCACTTCCTCATAAGAGCCGCTACGTCCGCCCACTACATCGCGGATACTGGCAAAAAAGTCACGGAATACATTGGCACCGATAATCGTCTCGCCTGAAACGATACCGTAATAGCGGGTGATACGTCCACCCTCGATAGTTGGTGTTGTTGTTACTAACATAATCTTTCTCTATTTATTTAAGTTATTTGCACCCTATTAGACGCATGAATAGGGCGAAAAGTTGCAATGGCGAGAGCTTTTATACCTCTTCATTATAATAAAAAAACAAAAAAGAGAGCACCTATATATGAGCAAAGTCAGCATTTATCTATCTTTGTGCCGAAGAAATGGAAACAAAGCATTTTATATTTAAAATAATGATGTATCTGGTCGTAGTGCTTTTTGCTCTGCAACCAGAAGATTATAATTCCTTTTCCGAAAACGAACCTCCCTTTCTTTGCATCGAACAAAATGAGCATCATTCGCCTGAAGAGTTTAACGATGAAGCTGTTATCTCACGTACACTTTCTTTAAACCGTGCGCGTAAGCTCTGTGCAGAGACTACGACTACTTATACTTTCTCTACTGAGAACACTAATTTATATCAATATAGTGACGGCAGCCAACCGTACAACCTCAGGAGCGTATATTCACCCGAACGCTCTCTACTTTGTATATATCGGCTTTAGCACAAGTCCTTCTATTACCGTATTTTTATATTCTATCCGGGACGAATCATACATTCGTTCCGCTATGTCTAATTAATAAACTTATATATGGGACTTGTTTTATTATACTTAACCCTCGCATTAGCTTTATCATTTTTATGCTCCATTCTTGAAGCAGTTTTATTATCTACCCCAATGTCGTACATCTCCACCAAAGAGAAAACACACGGAAAAAGCGCTATCTTATTAAAGAAGTTCAAACAAGACATCGACCGGCCTATTGCTGCCATATTATCCTTGAACACCATTGCCCACACCGTGGGTGCTGCCGGTGTAGGTGCCGAAGCAGTAAAGATATTCGGAGAAGCTTACTTCGGTGTAATCTCCGCCATACTGACTATTTTAATCCTCGTTCTCTCAGAGATCATTCCTAAAACGATAGGCGCCTGCTACTGGCGCACACTGGCACTTCCATCAGCCCGTATCATTAATTTCCTTATTATCATCTGTTATCCCCTGGTGTGGTTGTCCGAGCTGATTACCCGTCTGTTTTCTTCCGGCAAACAAGAATTATCCGTAAGCCGCGAAGAGGTTTCGGCTATGATTTCCATCGGGGTAGAAGAAGGTGTTTTCCAGATGAAAGAAAACAAGATGATACAAAACCTCATTAAACTGGATAAAGTAAAATCACAATCCATTATGACTCCTCGTACTGTAGTAGCAACAGCTCCCGAAAGTATGTCTCTGAAAGAGTTCTATCAGGATGGAAAGTATAAGTTTTACTCTCGTATTCCAATTTATAATGATAGCGAAGATTATATCACAGGATATGTGTTGCGGCAGACTGTACTCGAAAAGTTAGCAGAAGACAGATTCGATATGTGTCTGAAGGATGTGGCCCGCCCTATCCTTTCCTTCCCAGAAAATAGTTCTGTTTCCACAGTCTGGGAACAGATGCTTGAAAAAAAAGAGCATATTTCAATCTTGATTGATGAATATGGCTGCTTCTGGGGAATTGTCACAATGGAGGATATTATCGAAACAGCCTTAGGTTTTGAGATTGTAGATGAAAAAGACTCCGTAACGGATATGCAGAAGCTGGCACGGGATAAGTGGCAGAAGAAGCTGGCGGAAACGAAGATTAGTGATTAGGGGTTAGTGATAACCCCTAATCACTAACTAGAACATCTTGCTGACACGTTCGATACCTGCCACCAAAACATCGATTTCTTCTTTCGTATTATAGATTCCAAAGGAAGCACGCACTGTTCCTTCTATGCCGAGGCGTTGCATCAGCGGTTGGGCGCAATGGTGTCCTGTACGTACGGCAATGCCGAGACGATCGAGCAATGTGCCCATATCGAAGTGATGAATATCACCTACAAGGAAAGAGATGACACTCCCTTTCTCAGCAGCTTCACCAAAGATGCGCATACCAGGGATTGTTTTCAGTCGCTGTGTGGCATATTCCGTCAATTCATGCTCATAAGCGGCAATCTTATCCATGCCAATGGCAGAAACATAATCGAGAGCTTTCGCCAGTCCCGTAGTACCGATATAGTCAGGAGTACCGGCTTCGAACTTAAACGGTAATTCATTGAAGGTAGTACGTTCAAAAGATACATGCTTTATCATCTCACCGCCACCTTGATAAGGAGGTAACTTATTCAGCCATTCTTCCTTACCATAAAGCACGCCCACACCGGTAGGCCCATACACTTTATGACCGGAGAATACAAGGAAATCAGCGTCCAGATCTTTCACGTCCACTGCCATGTGAGGAATGGATTGTGCCGCATCTACCAGGAAAGGTACATCATGATTATGGGCAATCTTAATCATTTCCTTGATAGGATTGACCGTACCCAAAACATTGGACACATGTACCACGCTCACAATCTTCGTTCGGTCAGTGAAAAGCTTCTCGTATTCATCCATCAGAAGTTCGCCGCGATCGTTCATCGGAATAACTTTCAGATTGATGCATTTCCGTTCAGCCAGCAGTTGCCAGGGGACAATGTTACTATGATGTTCCATTACGGAAACAATCACTTCATCACCCGGATGCAGGAATGCTTCGCCAAAGCTGGAGGCTAACAGATTAATGCTTTCCGTAGTTCCCCTTGTAAATACGATTTCATTTATAGAACCGGCATTGATGAATTTTCGCACTGTCTCTCGACTTGCCTCGTGCAGTTCCGTTGCCTGTTGCGACAGAAAGTGTACGCCACGATGCACATTGGCATTGACAGAATAATATTCATCCGTTATGGCATCCACCACACAACGTGGCTTCTGTGTCGTCGCCCCATTATCCAAATAGACCAATGGTTTGCCGTACACTTCACGGGATAGTATCGGAAAATCGGCTCTTATCTGTTGAATATCATACATGTTGTTTAGGTATTAATATATTCTCACTTGCATATCGCACAGCCCTGGCATTTATTCAGTTCACCACGGAAACGTTTCTCAACCAAGAGATGTAAGCGATCTTTCAATGCATCCAGACGGATGGTATCGATTACTTCGTTCACGAAGGCAAACATCAGTAATAAGCGGGCTTCACGTGCCGGAATACCGCGCTGGCGCATATAGAAAAGTGCATTTTCGTCCAACTGACCAACGGTAGCGCCATGACTACACTTTACATCATCGGCATAAATTTCCAGTTGCGGTTGCGTATACATACGTGCCTCACGGGTAGCGCAAAGGTTCCGATTCGTTTGTTGCGAATTGGTATGTTGCGCATCCGGGCGCACTAATACCAAACCGGCAAATGCACCGACTGACTGGTCATCGAGCACATACTTGAAAAGTTCATTGCTCGTGCAGTTAGGTACGGCATGATCGATACTTGTATTATTGTCTACATGCTGATTCTTATCTGCAATGGCCATACCGCAAAGATTGATTTCGGCACCTTCACCTGCCAGCAATACTTCAGTGGTGTTGCGGGAAGTGCCGTTATGCAAGGTCATGCCATTCAGCAATACATTGCTGTTGGCTTCCTGCTTCACATACATATTGCTGATACGTACGGTACTTGTATGCGTTTCTTCCAGTTCGTAAAGGTCAAAGACAGCATTCTCACCGACGAATACTTCTATCACCTGGGTTGCCAGGAAATTCACGGCATCCATGGCATGATCACACACCAGCATACGCGCCTGTGCGCCATCTTCCAATACAATCAATACCCGGCGGTTCACCAGGAAGTTCACGTCACCACGCAGGATGTTTACCAACTGAATGGGACGTTCCAAAGCGACGTTCTTAGGTATATACAACAGCACACCGTCTTGTGCAAAAGCGGTGTTGAATGCTGTCACTCCGTCTTTTGAAGTATCTGCCAGCTTGCCATAGTACTTCTTTACCAATTCCGGATGCTTCGCCGCCATCTCCTTCAAACTACCGAAGATAACTCCTTCGGGCAGATGTGAAGCAGGTAGCGCTTTATTGTAAAAAGCATCGTTCACTACAAAGTACAGAGAGGTACTCATATTGGGTACGTCACATTTGAATACCTCATAGGGATTTACCGGAATATCCAGGCGGTTCAGGTTCAACCCATAGTCCGGTTCAAAGAACTTGCTGACATCGGTATATTTATATTTCTCCTGTTTGCGGGTAGGAAAGCCAAGCCGCTCAAAGTCGGCAAACGCAGTCGCACGAGGGGTATTCATCACCTCGGTGCTGTGTTGGCATATCATCGCTTCCGTCTGGGAGAAAAGATCTATGTATTGTTGTTCTGCATTCATATACGTTTATATTTTATTTCTTAGACACGGATAACGCGGATGACGCGGATTCACTATTATTCTGTAGACGTTCTCTATAGTAATGGGAAAAAACCTTTCTACTAATTTCTGGTTTGGGACCAAAGTTTAATAATAATCCCACTTCTATATCTGTTGCTTTCAAATAATTGACCAATTGCAATTCATGTTCTTTAGATAGTCGGGTGACCGCTTTTAATTCTAAAATAACAGAATTATATACAATTATATCAGCTTCATAATAACCGACTACTTCATCCTTATAATAAACATTTATTTTCGGATGTGCTACACAGGGAATATCACGTCTCAACAACTCCCTATATAATGCATTCTGATATACATTTTCAATAAACCCATACCCAAGTTCATTATACACATCATAAAATGCATTTATAATAGCATCAGTTTTATCCGCCTGTGTCAAACTCATAATACACTAACAAAAAATCCGCGTCATCCGTGCCATCCGCGTCTAAAAAATGTAATTACTCTCCTAGTTCCTTCTTAATCCAGTCATACCCCTTCTCTTCCAGTTCCAGAGCCAATTCCGGTCCCGCAGTCTTCACGATACGACCTTTGTAAAGCACATGTACAACGTCAGGTTTGATATAATCCAGTAAGCGTTGGTAGTGGGTGATGACAATGGTACTGTTCTCCGGTGTTTTCAACTTGTTCACACCTTCGGCTACGATACGCAAAGCATCGATATCCAGCCCGGAATCCGTTTCATCCAGAATACTTAATTTCGGTTCCAGCATCGCCATCTGGAAGATTTCATTCCGCTTCTTCTCTCCACCGGAGAAACCTTCATTCACCGAACGGTTAGCCAGTTTATTGTCCAGTTCCACAATGGCACGCTTTTCACGCATCAATTTCAGGAACTCGCTTGCACTGAGAGCGGGCAGATGATTGTATTTACGTTGCTCATTCACCGCTGCACGCATAAAGTTAACCATACTCACACCCGGAATTTCTACCGGATACTGGAAGCTGAGAAAGATACCCTCGTGACTACGGTCTTCCGGTGAAAAGTCCAACAGGTTCTTACCGCAGAAAGTCACGCTTCCCTTCGTCACCTCAAAGGCAGGATTACCTACCAATACAGCCGAAAGAGTACTCTTTCCGGAACCGTTCGGTCCCATAATAGCATGCACCTCACCTGCTTTTACCGACAGGTTGATGCCTTTCAATATCTCTTTGCCATTTACACTGGCATGCAGGTCTTTTATCTCTAACATCTTTATATTTACTATTAGACTATTTACAATTTACTATT